>JAEEGJ010005592.1_pt1 | contig 39196 bp, 40 predicted proteins | sample 8958761 | NCBI WGS metagenome assembly JAEEGJ01 (sample SAMN16246546, study PRJNA631951) | gut metagenome | biome: gut microbiome; feature: rumen; material: RS-attached | host: Bos | place: Iran: Karaj | collected 2018-10
GCAATGACTTCGTCGTAGATGTTCCGATCCAGAGTTGCCGGGATAATGTTATCCGGAACGCCTGAGAAAGGATGTACACCGGTGATCTCTTCGTCCGGTTCCGGCTTCTCATCACTCGGGAGAGAATCGGGTCCCGGCTGTACACCGACTACTTTAATATTCGGATTCTTCGACTTTAAGAATCCGCCTGCACCGGAGATCGTGCCACCTGTGCCTACGCAAGCAACGAGGACATCGACCTTGCCTTCCGTGTCTTCCCAGATCTCGGGGCCTGTGGTTGCTCTATGGATGGCCGGGTTTGCCGGGTTTGAGCACTGGTCAACAAAAACGATGTTTTCTTCTTTGCTGAGGACTTCTTCTTTCAGTGCTGCGATCGCTGCGACAAAGTCACCGTTCGTTTCTTTGAGAACTCTTCCTAGTGTCGGCTCTTCAGTAAGTTTGATCGTCTTTCCGCCAAATGCATGGATGACCTTGAAACGTTCCTCGGATACCTGATCCTGGATATATACGCGGAAAGGATATCCTTTCGATGCAGCGATCGCTGCCAGACCAATACCTGTATTACCGCTCGTTGTCTCGACAACAGTATAGCCCGGCTTCAGTTTCCCGGACTTCTCCGCATCTTCGATCATGGCGAGAGCGATACGGTCCTTTACGCTCTGGTTCGGATTAAAATACTCAAGCTTACCGATGACATCGGCCTGTAATCCATTTGCTTTGTTATAGCCGTTCAGCTGCAAAAGCGGTGTTCTTCCTACTAACTCTGTGATTGATTGATAAATACCGGCCATGTTTGGTTCCTCCAATAATTTGCTGTGATTTTATGCTAGCATCCACGGGAGTTTCTGAAAAATACCGGCAACTTATCGCGCAGTATAATCAGGATTTATCACGGCGCGAATATACTAAGTAACTAGTGGATAATAGAGCAAACAATGATACACTTTACATAGAAATGAGGTGAGCGGTATGGCAGAGGAAAAGAAAGTTGCGGTGATCACCGGTGGCGCCAGGGGCATCGGAAAAGCGATCGCCGAGGCGATGCGGAGTGAGGGCATCAAGGTCCACATTATCGACATCCTTCCCGGTGACTGGTTCGTCGGTGATGTCGGTGACAAGGAGACGCTCGAAAAGTTCGCTGCATCTGTCATCTCTGAATCCGGCCATGTCGATTATCTGATCAATAATGCGCTCCCTCTCATGAAGGGCATTGATGAATGTAGTTACGAAGATTTTCAAAAAGCACTTGCCGTCGGCGTGACTGCGCCGTTTTATCTGACGAAACTTCTGATTCCATATTTTTCTAAGGAGGCCTCGGTGATCAATATCGCTTCTTCACGGGACCGCATGAGCCAGCCGCAGACAGAAAGCTACACGGCGGCCAAAGGCGGGATCGCGGCTTTGACGCATGCCATGGCTGTAAGCTTGGCAGGGAAGGCGCGTGTCAACAGCATTTCCCCGGGATGGATCGATACGGCCGGTTCGGATGTCTCCGGTGCGGATGCCGTCCAGCAGCCGGCGGGACGCGTCGGAAAACCGGAAGATATCGCTTCGATGGTCATGTATCTCTGCTCCGATAAAGCCGGCTTTATCACCGGCGAGAATATCTGCATCGACGGCGGCATGACAAAGCAGATGATCTACCACGGAGAACATGGCTGGACATACCGGCCGGAGCTCTGAGGCTCAATGTCGCCCCGTTTCTCTTATTCCGCGATTCTCCACTTGGAATTATCTACCTGCAGGCTGTAGCCACAGTAGGAGCATGCACCATGGTCATCAGGAAGAAACGGTACACCGCAGGAAGGACAGGACTTGTTTACGAGGATCTCCCCTTGAGACTTCAGCTTATTCGGGTAGCGTGCCCGCACCATGGACAGTCTCTTCTTCGTTGTTACGGTAGATATCTTCCCGGAACTGTCGATCGTTCTTGTCCGTAGCGGGACCGCTGCCGTAATAAAGCTCTGATCTTCGGTATTCGTGACCGACTTATACTTGATCTCTCCGAGATACATTTCCAGTGTCGTCTCCGGATCTGCCCGCTTCCAGAGTTCTTCCAGGATCGAGCTTCGGAACAGGTTTTCGGAGAAACGGGTGATCTTCTTAGTCTTACTGCTTTTGTTAAAAATATGCTCAAACAGAACCAGCACGATAAGCGTCGCGATAAAACCGACGATCACGCCTCCGGCCAGTAACATCAGAGCAAATGCGGCGTCACCTTTAATCACATCCATAAACGGAAGGAAGATCAGAAGTGTCACGATGAACGTTACCGGAACGACGGGCAGGAACATGAGAAGTGTTTTTCCGAATCCTTCATTCTCGATGACGAAATCCTGCGTCTGCCAATCGTAGAAATTCGAGAATACCGGACGTCCGCAGAATGGACATGTCGTCTCCGCACCACTGATCGTGATCTCCGCGCCGCAGGAATAACAGCGCTGCTCCCGGACTTCCTCGTAGAATTCCTTATTTCCTTTCTTACCCTGGCGTTTTCTCTCTTTCTCGGCAGCCAGATCTTTACACCGTATATGCCGGCTCTGCCGTACAGCGATCCGTGCATTTCGTATCAGTTCGGCGTTGACGGTTCTCCCGGATGCATCGACATAGGTGTCTCTTAAAGAGCCTTCTGCCTCGCCTTCACGCCATTGACGTCCGCCATCGTTCCAGTTCTTGAAGTTTCCCGGCTTCCCGGTATTCTTCATCTTTGTTTTCTGCAGCCGGATCACGCGGCGCAGTCCGTGTCTTTGAAGAAGACGGATGCTGTTCTCCTGCATCTGCCGGAATGTGGTATCCATCCTTCCCGTGAGATAGGAACTATCTGCGTTTCCCCATGAAAGCAGAAGCGGCTCGATCGCCTGCTTCATGTCTTTAGTAAGAGAAGATCCGGCCAGAAGGGATCCCTCGGCAGGTGCTTTTGTATCCGTATTATTCTTCTTATTCTTCGAATCATAACTTCCGAAAATCTTATTGAACACTTTATCGGTAAAGTCGACAATGTTGTCACTGTATACGAGAAACAATGACCCGGCAAACCCGATAACAGAAGCGATGATCGCATAGATAAAAATCATAGTTCTCTATCCTCCAAGAATACTTCTTAGTAGCCGGCTTTCCTGACATGAAAGTGGATGCCCCTTCCTTTGGAAAAGCCTGAGATTATTGTAGCATGTCTCTGTTACGAATGATAAACCAAAGATGCGAGATTGATTTTCATAATGGTAGAATATGTATATCAGCTTTCCGGAAAAAGGGGACAAAACCATGGTGCTATCAAACGAGGAATTAAAGAAGATCTATTTCGGCGCATATGAATTCGAGGAGACGGAGGACGGGTATCTCCAGGCCTTTCAGTATACCAAAGAACAGGTCGAGTACTTCAAAGGTGCTTTTCAAATGTGGTACGAAAGATGTACGGCTACCACGGCAAAAACACTGGAATTCACAACGTCTGCGACGAAACTTTCTTTCGACTATAAGACCATCTGGAAAGGGTCTCCGGATTCCTTCGAACTTCTGGTAGATGGATTTGTCACGAATATCGCAAGGGTCAAAGACATCATGGATGTCGGTACTTTCGAGTGGGAGCTTCCGGAGGGTGAGAAGTCTGTGGTTATTTACCTGCCGGCGGATGCGACAGTCCTGATCCGTAACTTCACCATCGATGCGGAAGTGACACCTGCCAAGAAGAACGAGAAAGTCCTGTGGCTGGGCGACTCTATTACTCAGGGATACGGCCCGCTCCGTTCGTCCTGCACCTACGTCAGCGTCGCCAACCGGATTCTGAATTACGACATCATCAACCAGGGCATCGGCGGCTATATCTACGATAAGAAGTCCCTCATGAAGATGGACGGCTATACTCCGGATAAGATCATCGTGGCCCTCGGCACCAACCAGTACGGCGACAAGGACATGACTCCGGTCGAGGAGTACTATGAGACCCTGATCGGAATCTACGGAAACGAGATCCCGATCTTCTGCATTACGCCGCTCTGGCGTGGTGATTCCTGGGACGGACTTCCGAAGCTGATCGGGTTCTGCGGGAAAGTAAAGGCCATCGCAGAAAAGTATAACAATGTTACCGTGATCGAGGGAATGAAGCTGGTACCGCATTTCCCGGAGTATTTCCTCGACAATCTGCACCCGAATGCACTGGGCTGTGAGATCTACGGCAGGAACCTGGCGGAGGCCATTTTATCGGCGACTGGAAAGAAAGCGTGAGAAGGGGCGCACAAGAAATGCAAAGGGTGACGGACAAGGAGACGGGAAGAGCATGATCGACGGACATATCCATATCGAAAGGGGACCTTATACACTTCCATGGATCCAGGAGTTTGCGGATCAGGCGGTGAAGATGGGTCTAACGGAGATCCGGCTTCTCGAGCATAACTATATGTTCCCGGAGTTCGCGCCCATGTACGATTCGACCCGTGCGGCAAGTGATTTCGTCGATAGCTGGTTTCAGCGAAAGGCCGGGAAGAAGAGTTTTTCCGAGTATTTGGAACTGGTGGAGAAGGTGCGGCAGCAGGACTATCCTGTGAAGATCAAGTTCGGCCTTGAGGTCTGCTACTTCGAAAAATACGAAGATCTCATCCGTGAACTGACGAAGGATAAGGGACTGGATTTTCTTCTCGGAAGCATGCACTTCGTGGGTGATTTTGCATTCGACCATAACGCGGAGCTGTGGGAAGGAATCGACGTGGACAGCACCTACAGAAGGTATTTCGAGGACTCCGTGAAACTTGCGGACAGCGGGCTTTTCAACGGGATCGGTCATCCGGATACCATCAAGCTCTTCGGGCATAAAGCGTCTTTTTCGCTCACAGATTACTACGAGAAACTGGCAGAAGCCTTGGCGCGAAACGGCATGTATGCCGATGAAAACAGCGGCGCCCACCGGCGCTGCCCGGACACGGCTTCGCTGGGGATGGATCCGGAACTGATCCGTATCCTGAAAGCACACAACGTGCCGATCATCACATCATCGGATGCACACTGTCCGGAGGATGTAGGCGATAAGATCAAAGAGATGGTGGAACTGATTACCGACTGATCTTTATGCGAAACGGCCGAGTGTTGGGACTCGCGCCGGGTTATGCTGATATTCGCTTCCGGATTAGATTTCAAGTATAATGCGAAACTTCCTTTCATGCAGTAAGATGGATGTATAACCGATGCTTTGGGCATAAGTCGGGATCATCTTTCTGACATAAGAGGAATACATGGAAATCATTAACTATTTTGATTCGAACAACCAGGAACACTGGAAAGAAGAAATCAAGAAAAGCGACTGGGTGGCAGGTGCTTTTCTATATGAATTACTTTCGGAAAATAAGTTCAAGAATCTTCTGGGGGAGACGTCGAAACTTCTGCTTCTCACCGACGGTGAGAAACTCGCCGCATTCTGCACCTATGCGGAAAGAGATGAGATCGAAGATCCGACACTCACGCCGTGGGTCGGTTTCGTCTATACCTTTCCCGAGTACCGCGGTGGGCGCCGCATGGGACTTCTTCTGGATCGCGCCTACGAACTGGCGAAAGAAGACGGGCATGAGGTGATCTACATCTCCACAGGAGAAGAAGGCCTCTACGAGAAGTACGGCTACACCTACTGGCAGGATATGACTGACTGGAACGGCGGCACCAGCCGGGTGTACAGACGATTTGTGAAGTGATTTCCGAAGAAGAAGGGAGAGGCCGATGAATTATTTTGTGGAAGGATTACAAGGAAGCGGAAAGAGCACTCTGGTAAGTAAGCTTCAGGAGCTTCATCCGGAACTCAAAGCGGTCCGGGAAGGCGAGTATTCGCCTGTAGAACTTGCCTGGTGTGCATATTTGGATGAGGAGAAGTATCCGGCGATCCTGGAAAAATATCCGTCTCTTCGTAAAGAGATCGAGGAGAAGACTTATTCCGAGGGGGACAAGCGGATCGTAACCTATACTAAGATCCGATCCGAGGACCGGGCCTTCTATCAGGATCTGGAGCAGTATGAGATATACAATAACCGGGTGACTTTTGATGAATTCCAGTCGATCATTCTTCGCCGTTTCTCGGCGTGGAACAGCGACGGGAACATCTTCGAGTGCTCGCTTTTCCAAAACATCGTCGAGGACATGATCCTCTTTCGGAATTTGTCTGATGAAGAGATCATTTCTTTCTATAGAAAGATCCGCGATGCTCTTTCCGGAAAAGAGTTTCAGATCCTTTATCTCAAGGCGGAGGATCTTCGCGGAAATCTTCAGGTGATCAGAAAAGAGCGGTCGGATGAAAACGGAGTGGAAATGTGGTTCCCGCTGATGATGCAGTTCTTCGATAACTCACCCTACGCGAAGGCACGAGGAGTCTCGGGAGAGGATGCACTGATTGCACACTTTGCCCACAGGCAGGAACTGGAACTACGGATTTGCGAAGTGCTTTTCCCGGAGAAAACAACGATCCTTCCTTCGAAAGGATATGGCGAACTGGAAGGAATCTGAAATGGCGCGCGGTAGCATAAATGTGCGCGGAAATGATAAGGAGAAAATATGAGTATTTTATTGGAAACAGATAGATTAAAGATCACGGAAATGACCATGGATATGGCCATGGACGTTCACAAGAATTCGATGGACGAAGACACGAAAAAGTTCGTACCGGATGAGGTCTTCGCGACACTTGAAGAGGCGCAGGAAACGATCGAGTTTCTGATGTCGCAGTACGGATCCAATGAAGGGCCGCTGGTCTATGCCCTGATCACGAAAGATGGGGGAAAGAACATCGGCTATGTCCAGATCGTCCCCATCGATGACGGGAAGTGGGAGATCGGATATCACGTGGGGAAGATCTACACCGGAAACGGGTACGCGACGGAAGCGGTCCGCGCCTTTCTGCCCGTGATGGCGGAGCGCCTCGGGATAGAAGAGGTGTACGGCATCCGTCTTCAGGAGAACAAGGCGTCGGGGCGCGTGCTGGAAAAGTGCGGGTTCCAGGTGCTTTTCACTGGGGAAGGACCGTATCACGATGGTGTATTTGCTATCGAAAAGAGCGTGTGGAAAGCGTAAGGATTTTAACATTTTAAGAATTGAAAAAGGGGTGTCTCCTGCTGGGAGGCACCCCTTTAACCGATATGATTTAGTTTTCTGATTTTTTATCCGTAAAAAGATGCTGTGTCTTACCCATAATTTCTCTTGATTCGCTTTTTTATCCGTCAAATCCGTAGGTAAGATACCGATAGAATCTGCGTTTTTGAATTATTATCCGCCCGAATCTAAGCAATCATACGGATAGAATCCGCTCTTTGCGACTTTTTATCTGCCAGGAACGAAAGGATCATACCGATAAGAATTCAAAATATTCATTTTTATCGGTTTTTTCTGCTTACTCTTCCCAGAACAGCTCATCGAGGGTCTTGCCGAGGACGCGGCAGATGGAGAGGCAGAGCTTGATGGTGGGGTTGTAGTCGCCTTTTTCAATGGCGTTGATCGTCTGCCGGGAGACGCCGACTTTGTCTGCCAGATCCTGCTGGGACATGTCCAGGGCGGCGCGTGCCGCTTTTAACCTAAGATTCTTCATCGGCGGCCTCCTTTTTCTCGATGGATGACTTCACCGTGAGCTCGATGGCGAGAAGGAAGAAGCAGATGCCTACAACGAGCCCTGTGCCGGTGATCTCGTTAAATTTTCCGAGCCCGAGGAATGTCATGCCGGCGCCAAAGAGTGCCAGGATGCCCATGACCCAAGAAAGGGCAATGAACTTCGCACGTTTCTCGGAAAGACCGAAGAACGCATCATTGACATCGCACATGATGGCAAATGCGGTCGAGCCTACGATCACTGATCCGATGCCGACCTCATACATGGAGATCGGGAAGTTCTCGACGGACATGCTCAGACAGCCATATGTAAAACAGCACATCATAACAATGATCAATGCATTCATCGCAGCTTTTCCGCGAGCGGCCAGCTGACGCTCATCGTATTTGCTTTCGCTGCGGTTTGTTGTCACGATCACATAGATCCCAAAGACCAGGAGAAAGGCGGCAAGCATCATGGGACCGCTATGGAATTTCAGTTCGTCAGAAGTAGCCTTCAGCTTGAATTGGAGACTATAGGATGAGGGGGCGAGAGAACCGCTGTTTTCAGGAATGAACTGCATATACAGATCCTTGCCTTCTGCGTCGGTGACATGGATCTTTGCAGAGCTGTTTCCGCTGCCGGAGATCTTTTCTTTCACGATGGAAGTGGAATCCGGTGAGCCAATATGGATCACGACCTCGGTGTCTATTCCGTCCGGTCCGTCGATCTCTACATCAAAAGTGACCTTCTCGCCGATCGGCTCGAAGTAGATGGGATCGATTTCATGTTCTATGCCGGTGTCTGTGACGGTGACCGAGTTACTAAACTGCATATAGTCTTTGCTCTCCGGCTGAAGAGCGCTTCTGATTCCTGCTGCCAGAATGACGACGGATACGATGATGATCGAAAGGACCGTCATGGCTAAAGTTTTCTTTTTCATAAGTTTACACCTCCGTGCAAAACGCTGCTTTACGGCAGGGCGATTCCCTGCTTTGCAAGATGAATAGTACATCATGCATTACACAATGTCAAGTATATACGACAAAAAGTTAAATATATGCAGATGTGATCTTCCGTGACCGAGGAGATGATATAATGAGAAAAATCAGTTTTATAGGAGCCGGTATGAGAAAGAAAAAAGGAATTATTTTCGATATGGACGGTACGGTCTGGGATTCTTCCGAGAACGTGGCTGCCGCTTGGACAGTGAAAGTTCATGAGGCGGGATATAAAGATAAAACAGTAACGAGAGAGGATATCCAGAGCGTCATGGGTAAACCGATGGATGTGATCGCGGATACACTCTTTACTTATACGGAAAAAGGACCCGAGAGGGATACTCTCCGGGCCGCCTGTGAAGCCTATGAGAATGAATATCTCAGTAAGCACGGCGGGATCCTCTATGAGGGAGTAATAGAGACCTGGCAGAAACTTAAAGAAATGGGATATCACATCTACATCGTCAGCAATTGTCAGGCAGGATATATCGAGGCATTCCTCGGGTATTACGGCATCTCCTACGGCAAGAAGGAAGATCTTGTCGAGGATATCGAGTGCTATGGCAATAACTTCCTGCAGAAGGATGAAAACATCCGTCTTCTGGCAGAGAGAAATAAGCTGACCGCGGCATGTTATGTGGGTGATATCCAGAGCGACTACGATGCGACGATGAAAGCGGGACTTCCGTTTATCCACGCGAAGTACGGCTTTGGCACGATCGATGCAGAAGTGCCGGTGATCAATTCTTTTGCAGAATTAATAGAAGTTATTCCGGAAGTGATCGGATAAGAATTCTGATCTAAATTCGGATAAAGAATAAGGGGGAAGGTACCATGTCTAAAGAAGAAATCTCAATTCCGGTAATACTGAAGATCGAAAAGGGTGTCACCGCACATATCGGTGACTATCTGAAAGACGAAGGGATCACGCAGGTCACGATCCTCTTCGGAAACGGCCTGATCTCGATGTTCGGAGATACCGTGTTTAAGTCCTGTGAAAAAGCAGGCGTCGAAATACTCCACCATCAGGAGATGGATACGGTCGACTTTAAAGATATTACGGATCTGGCATTCCAGATCCCGAATAAGACACAGGCGATCATCGGCATGGGCGGAGGCAAGGTCATCGACGCGGCAAAATATATCGGATACATCCTTCGTATCCCGTTTATCAGCGTACCGACAAGCTCGTCTTCAGATGGTTTCTCGAGTTCCTCCGCATCCCTGATCGTCAACGGACACAGAAAATCCCTGCCGGCGAAAATGGCATACGGCATCCTCGTGGATACGGATGTCATCAAGAGTGCACCGGTCAGATTCCTGTATTCCGGTGTCGGCGATATGGTCGCTAAGATCTCCTCGACATATGACTGGCAGCATGAAGAAGATAAGGGCTATGACGAGGTCAATGACTTCGCTTTTATGATCGCGAAAAAGGCGGTCAACTCCTTCGTGAGAACGCCATTTGAATCCATGAATGAAGATCTCTTTCTAAAAGAACTTCTGGACTCGCTTGCGATGAGTGGTGTGGCAAATGAGATCGCAGGATCGAGCGCGCCGACCAGCGGCAGTGAGCACCTGATCTCCCATGCACTCGACCAGATCCTGGAGCATCCGCAGCTTCACGGTGTGCAGGTCGGTATCGCGACTTATATCATGTGTAAGATCTGCGATCACCGCTGGAAGAGAGTCGATACCGTCTTTACAAAGACAGGTTTCTGGGACTACTGCGAGACGCTCGATATGAAGGTCGAAGACTTTAAAAATGCCATCGATATGGCACCGCAGATCAAGCCGTTCCGCCATACCTATCTCCATGAGAAGAAGTACAGGGATCTGGCGAAGAAACTGCTGACTACAGACGAGCATCTGAAGAAGATCCTGAAGTAACAGAAAAGAGGAACCATGAAGATAAAACTGGCGGTTTTCGACTTTGACGGAACTATCATGGATACGAGAAAACCGATCGTCTTCGCCAAGCAGGAAACTATGCGGATCATGGATCTTCCAGTGGCGGACGAGGAGGCATGCGCAGCGACCATTGGCTACTCGGCGAAGGTCGGTTTTTTGAATATGTATCCGCAACTTACAGATGAGCAGGTGGATCTTTGTGTTAGGCACTATCGAAGGATCTTCGATGAGAAGATCAGCAGCGAGCCGCCGGAACTTTTCCCGGGGCTTATCGAGACACTGGAAGCACTAAAAGAAAGAGATATCGTCTGTACGATCGCGACGGCAAGAAACAGAAAGTCACTCCTTAGTTTTCTGGATAGCGCGAACATTACCGGCTATTTCACATATATTCTGGCACAGGAGGACACGACACACCTCAAGCCCGATCCGGAACCGGTTCTGAAAACGATGGAAGACTTGGGGTTCCCGAAGGAGCAGACGATGGTCATCGGTGATATGCCGATGGATATTCTTATGGGAAAAAATGCAGGCGCGTATACTACCGGTGTTACCTATGGAAATGCAAAAAGAGATATACTGGAAGCTGCAGGAGCTGACTTCGTGATCGACCGGATCGGGGATCTTCTTCCGATTATCGGAGAAGCATAGAGAATATGACTCGTGATAGAAAAGGAGACTTGGAAGTATGAAGTATGTAATCATGTCAGGCAGATATGAAACAGGAACCGAAGAACAGAAGATGATGTACACGATGCTTTTCGGACAGGAAAGGATCCAGTATTTTTTCGATCTGTATTTTCACTGGTATAACCTCGTTCACGAGATGGGTCACTGCATCGTGGAGAAACAGAATGCCGTCATGTCAAAGGTCGCGGAAGAGATGTATGTAAATGCACTCGCAGTCGCCTACTACCGTTATATGGGTGAGGATGAGAAGCTTGCCGAACTGAAGGGAAGACTCGAAACGGTCTTAAGCCAGGTGCCTTCTCCGGTTCCGGAGGGTGAGACTTTCCTCGGATTCTATGAGAAGATCTGGAACACGGAACAGATCAATGACGTCATGATCTACGGATATTTCCAGCTGAACAGCGTACTGGAGATCCTTAATAAGGAGGACCTCGAATTAAAGACTGTTCTGAAGACGATCGGCATCAATATGCATGACCTGGAAACGAAAGAAAAATGCGATGCGGAGATCAAGTCCGAAAACGCAGTGCTTTTCCTGAATCATGCAAGAGAGAATCTTCTGAAAATGGGTGTCGATGTTCCGGAGATCCGCCTGGAGCTTCAGGATAACCCGATGGTCCAGTGCGCACGCCTCGACATCTCTTATAAGAAACTGGAGGAGAAGGATCTTCCGGTATATATCGATATGCGTATGAAGCAGCTCCGCGAGGAGGGATCTCACGAGGAGAGCGACATCGTGCCGGCGCTTCTCGACTACTATCACCGTCACATGGCGGACGGAACTTTCGTGGCATGGCTTGCCCTCGAGGGAGATGAAGTGATCGGTACGAGCGGCATGTCATTTGTCGAGAGACCGCCGCACTTCCGCTGCCCGAATGGAAAGCTCGGACTTCTGTCGAGCATGTTTACTTCCCCATACTACCGCCGTCAGGGCATCGCGCGCGAACTTCTGCACCGCGTCGTCGAAGAGGCAAGGGAATATGGCTGCAGCATGGTCCAGATCACGGCATCCGACATGGGCGTGAAACTCTATACAGCCTACGGATTCGAGCATAACGGCAACTTTATGCAGTACAATCTCCTCTGACCCGGAAAAGGGCGGAAAGAAACCCGAAAAAACTGTAGGAAAATCGAACAAATATTCCAAAACTGTGCTATAATATAGAAAATATGTTTGGTCAGGAAGGATGGTGTCGGCATGGAGAGAACGTATATCGCGATCGATCTGAAGTCTTTCTATGCCAGCGTGGAGTGTGTCGCGAGAGGGCTCGATCCGCTGACCACTAACCTCGTGGTGGCTGACCCGACGAGGACGGAGAAGACCATCTGCCTGGCGGTATCGCCGTCGCTGAAGAGCTACGGTATCCCCGGCCGCGTGAGACTTTTCGAGGTGCTGCAGAAGGTCGAAGAGGTCAATAACGAAAGGAAGTGGACTTCTCCGGCAAAAGCACTTCCCGGGAAGAGTTACTTCGATCACGAACTGAAGGCGGACCCGTCTCTGGCGGTGGACTTTATTATCGCGCCTCCGCAGATGGCGAAATATATGGAAGTGAGTGCCGGGATCTACGGTATCTATCTGAAGTATGTCGCGCCGGAGGATATCTTCGCGTATTCTGTGGATGAAGTCTTTATCGATGCGACAGGGTATCTGAAGACCTATGGCTGCAGCGCACACGACTTCGCGCGCATGCTGATCCGGGATGTGCTGGAGAGTACGGGGATCACGGCGACGGCCGGGATCGGTCCGAATATGTATCTTTGTAAAGTCGCGATGGACATCGAAGCGAAGCATATCCCGGCGGATAAGGACGGTGTGCGCATCGCGGAGCTGACCGAGGAATCGTATAAAGAATCCCTCTGGGATCACCAGCCGCTCACCGATTTCTGGCGTGTGGGAAGAGGTATCGCGGCGAGGATCGAGAAGCTGGGATTCCGCACGATGGGGGACATCGCGAGATGTTCGCTGGATAGAAAGACGATCGGTCTTCTCTATCAGGTCTTGGGGAAAAACGCGGAGCTTCTGATCGACCATGCATGGGGGATCGAGCCGACAACGATCGCGGATGTGAAGAATTATCAGCCGAAGAATAACAGCATCTCCACAGGACAGGTCCTGAAGGAGCCGACGGATTACGAGACGACGAAGCTGATCGTCTGGGAGATGGCGGATGTGCTGTCTTTGGATCTGGTGGAAAAAGGACTTGTGACCGATCAGATCGTGCTGACGGTCGGCTACGATAAGGCGAGCCTGGAAAGCGGGAATTATCAGGGCGAAGTGAAGGCGGACTTTTACGGAAGGATCGTGCCGAAGCATGCGCACGGCTCGAAAAACCTCGACGGACATACCGCATCCACCAGGAAGATCACAGAAGCGGCGATGGTGATTTTCGAGGAGATCATGGATAAGACGCTGCTGTCCAGAAGGATAGCGATCGCGGCATGTAATGTGTTCCGGGAGGGGTGCGTGCCGGAGAACAGGCAGTACCGGCAGATGAGCCTTTTTGACCTTGCGGAAGAGACGAGGGCGGAGTCGGAGAAAAACGAAGAAAAAGACGAAAAAGAAAGAGCGCTCCAGGAAGCGATGGTGGAGATCAAGAAGAAGTTCGGGAAGAACGCCGTGGTGAAGGTCAAGAACCTCTCGCAGGGCGGCACCGCGATAGAGCGGAATAATCAGATCGGCGGGCATAAGGCATGAGTAATTACGACGATATAAAGCATCTGAAAAGACCGCAGTATCCGGATCTTCCGCCCATGTCTATCCATGACCGGGCCGCGCAGTTCTCGCCTTTTGCCGCGCTGGTCGGATATGATGGCGCGGTCGCGGAGACGGAGCGCCTTACCGAAAAGAGACGCGAGATGTCGGAAGAAGAGATCCGGGATCTGAATGAGATGCTGGCCGAGCTTTCGGAGAGGCTTTCTGAGCGGCCGTGGATCCGCGTGATGTACTTCATCCCGGACGGAAGAAAAGAAGGCGGGCGGTACGAAGAAAAGGAAGGGAACCTGCGCACGATCGACACCTACCATAAGATGCTGGTCTTTACCGACGGGACGAAGATCCCGATCGATGCGACGTACTACATCCGGGATTCACGGAAAGACGCGGAGTGAAGTCTATAAGAAAATGAATCATTTTGGCAGATTTCTGAAAGAATTGGGGAAGGCTTCGTGATAAAATATGATTATCACATTGCATAGAAAGCATGTAGAAATACGTTCTTTATGACATACGAAAGGAACGCCGCAAACAGCATGGAAATCATTAAAAGAGGCTTTTTAGAGGGCGAGCGCGCCCTGTTCCAGGCGAAGGATCTGAGGATCGAGGAGACGATCTTTGATAACGGGGAATCGCCGCTGAAACATAGCAAAAACATCGAACTTTATAATTCTTCTTTCCGGTGGAAGTATCCGCTCTGGTATTCGAGCGATATCCATCTGAAGGAATGTGTGCTTTTCGAGATGGCGAGAGCGGGGATCTGGTACACGTCCGGGATCTCGATGGAAAATGTCATCATCGAGGCGCCGAAAGCTTTCCGGAGAAGCTCGGGGATCTCCCTGAAGAACGTGAATTTTTATAATGCGCAGGAGACGCTCTGGAGCTGCAGTGATATTGAGATGGAGAAAGTGAATGCGCGTGGCGATTATTTTGCCATGAACAGCAGGAACATGAAGATCTCGGAGCTGGAACTCGTCGGCAACTACGGCTTTGACGGATGCGAGAACCTGAAGATCAGTAATTCCAGGCTGATCACGAAGGATGCCTTCTGGAACTGTAACAATGTTATCGTAAAAGATTCCTACATCTGCGGGGAATATTTCGGATGGAATTCGAATAATATAGTACTCGAGAACTGCACGGTCGAGAGCCTGCAGGGCCTGTGCTATATCCAGGGGCTCAAGATGATCAACTGCAGGCTCATCAACACGACGCTCTCCTTCGAGTATTCGGAGGTGGATGCGGATATTAACGGACATATCGACAGCGTGAAGAACCCATCTTCCGGAAAGATCCATGCGGGATCGATCGGGGAGCTGATCATGGAAGAGGACCGTGTCGATACAAGCGCAACGACCATTGAAACTGATGAATAACAGGAGTTTACGAAGGATCGGGAATAAAGATGAATTACGATTTCGATAAGGTGATCGACCGCTCCGGTACCGGGAGCTATAAGTGGAAGAACGGAGATGCCATGCTCCCGATGTGGGTCGCGGACATGGATTTCGAGACCTGCCCGTCTGTAAAAGAAGCGCTTCAGAAGCGCGCTGCCCACGGGATCTTCGGCTACTCGATCCTCGGTGACGGCTGGTGTGATGCCTACGCCTATTGGTGGAAGGAAAGACATCACTTCGAGATCGATAAGGACTGGCTCGAGTTCGTTACCGGTGTTATCCCGGCGATCTCATCGGCGGTAAGAAAACTGACGACACCCGGCGAGAAAGTCGTGATCCAGACGCCGGTATATCCTGTATTCTTTAACTGCATCCTGAATAACGGACGCATCGTACTGGAAAACAAACTCGTATATGATCCGGAAACGGTATCCTACAGTATCGACTGGGAGGACCTCGAGGCGAAGCTTCAAGATCCGCAGACCTCGCTCATGATCCTCTGTAATCCGCAGAACCCTTCGGGCAATATCTGGGATAAAGAGACACTTCAGAAGATCGGACAGCTCTGCTATGAGAACAATGTCATCGTCATCTCCGATGAGATCCATTGTGACCTTGTCGCACCCGGAAAAGAGTATATCCCGTTTGCTTCGGTATCCGAGATCAATAAGAAGATCAGCGTGACCTGTATCGCTCCGACGAAGGCCTTTAACATCGCGGGGATCCAGACCGCCGCCATCGTCGTACCGGACAGCAATCTGCGCTATAAGATGTGGCGTGGCATCAACACGGACGAGGTCGGAGAAGGAAACTGCTTCAGCGTGGTTGCCGTGGAGAGTGCTTTTACCCAAGAAGGCGGAGAATGGATCGACGCTCTTCGTGAATACGTATGGGAAAATAGAAGGTTCGCGGAAGAGTATATCCGCGAGCATATTCCGCAGATCAGGACGGTCCCGTCAGATGCGACTTATCTGATGTGGGTGGACTGCACGGCGGTCACCAGTGACAGCGATGAATTCGTCGATTACCTCGAGAAGGAAGTGCAGCTGATGCTCAATGCCGGATCCGGATTCGGCGGCAACGGGAAGACCTTCGTGCGCATCAATCTCGCCTGTCCGAGAAGCAGAATAGAAGAAGGCCTCCGACGCCTGGAAAAGGGCGTGAAGGGCCTTCGTGATTGATTCCTCTAAAAGAGTTTTATTTTTTCTCTTCGTAGATGATATGCTTCGTGCCGCAGTACGGGCAGAACGCGGTGGAAAGATTCGCATTTACATCAAGTACGGCACTGCATCTCTTACAGGTCAGGGAGATGATATTCGGTTTTCCTGAACCTTTGCTTCCGGGCATGCGGAGAGCAGCCATCCGCTCGTTGACGTAGCTCTCATAGACGAGAAGTGCTTTTCGCTCATTATCTGAAATACCATCGGAGATCTCGGCCATCTCGTTCACGTCTTTCCAGAAAGCTTCAAGATCACTAGGATCGATGCGGTTCAGATATCTTCTGACATTATTGAAACTTGTGCCTCGGTCGGCAAGGATCATGCGCAGCTCCGTGCGGTAATCCGGATTCATCTCCGGGTTATTCAGAAGATCCTCACACATCGCGTCGATCTTCGCCTGCTCTTCCGGCTGGATCTGATCCGCTTTGGCGATGTAGTAGCAAAGAGCGATCCTTACGAGCTGGACATAAGAAGGATCTTTGATCGGTGTAAGTGTGGGCCGGGATACAAGATTATCCATGTTATCGTATTTCGAGCGGACCCTGTCATTGAGTCTGGTGCACAACTCTTCATCTGCTCCCATTAAAACATTTAGAAACGAACTCGGATATCTCGAGAATAAACCGTAACCGTGAACCATATAATTCTCCAATCTTTTGTGTGCCTGCCGGCGAAGAGTGCCACATAGCATAAAATCTTATACTAAATCATATCACATCTTTTTCCTGTTTTTTATCGGCAACTGCGCAAAATAGACCTGTTTTTCTATATAATAAGTGCAAGACAGCTTGTAGTATCTGGAGGAACCGCACATGAAAGAATTCTTTATCAGTAGCGACGGTATCCGGCTTCATGCGAAGCTCGACCGGCCGGATGAATCGGTCAAAGGACCGCTCTGTATCCTGGTCCACGGCTTTACCGGGCATATGGAAGAGCCCCACATCGTCGCGATGAAGGAGACGATGAATGAGTGCGGTATCTCCGTTCTTCGTGTGGAGATGTACGGACATGGCAAAAGCGATGGCGAATTCCGCGATCACACGCTCTACAAATGGGTGACGAATATGATCTCCGTGGTCAATTACGTAAAGACACTCGACTTTGTGACGGATCTATATCTGTGCGGACACTCGCAGGGCGGACTTCTGACGATGCTGATCGGCGGCATGTTCCCGGATGACTTTAAGGCGATCCTCCCGATCTCTCCTGCCTGGATGATACCGGAGCTTGCAAGAAACGGAACGCTCCTCGGGCTTTCTTTTGACCCTCTTCACATCCCGGACGTTCTTCAGTCCTGGGACCACGAACTGTCGGGCGATTACTGCCGCGTCGCACAGACCATCCACGTCGAGGATGAGATCGAAAGATATCAGGGCAAGGTCTTTATTATTCACGGCGATGCCGATGATACGGTTCCATATGCTTATGCGGAAAAAGCACTTGCCCTCTACCATGATGCGACTCTCGTACCGATCCACGGGGACGACCATTGCTTTACCCGGCATCTTCCGGAGATGGTCGAAGCCCTGAAGAGTTTCTTTAGAGGAAACGGAGGTAAATGATGAAAAAGCAGGTTTTTAATCCCTACCTTCCCAGCTATGAATATATCCCGGACGGCGAGCCCCGTGTCTTTGACGGGCGGCTCTACATCTACGGCAGCCACGACCGCTTTAACGGAGACGTATACTGTGCCAACGACTATGTGTGCTGGTCATGTCCGGAGGACGATCTTTCCGACTGGCGCTATGAGGGCGTGATCTTTAAGAAGACCCAGGACCCCCGAAATCCGGATGGTTCCCATGCACTGTGGGCGCCGGATGTGTGCCGCGGAAATGACGGAAAATACTATCTCTACTACTGCCTGGATTTTCTGAAAGAGATCGGCGTAGCGGTGGCGGATTCGCCGGTGGGACCATTCGAGTTTCTGGACTTTGTGAGATACCCGAACGGAGATATTCTGGGTTCACGTCCGGACGAGATCCGGCAGTTCGATCCGGGTATCTTCATCGACGATGATCAGAGGATCTATCTTTTTTCCGGAAACAGTCCGCGCTATAAGCAGACACCGGTGGATAAGGACAGTCTGAAGATGGAACTGGAGCAGGACATGATCACCGTGAAGGCGGGGCCTTTCCACAACCTGCCGATCATTAACGATGCGGACGGCACGGAGTACGAGGCACATCCATTCTTCGAGGCAAGTTCTGTCCGAAAGATCAACGGGAAATACTACTTCATCTACTCTTCCTGCTGGATGCATGAACTCTGCTGGGCGGTGGCCGATTCGCCTCTGGGAGATTACCATTTCGGCGGCGTGCTGGTGTCGAATGCCGACATCGGCGTCAACGGGAATACGGAGGCCATGAACTACCGCGGCAATACCCACGGAAGTGTGGCATTCGTAAACGGGAAATGGTATGTGTTCTACCACCGCCAGACCAACCGCCATTTCTTCTCCCGTCAGGCATGCGCGGAGGAGATCGAATTCGACGGACAGGCATTCCATCAGGCGGAAATCACGTCCTGCGGATTAAATGGCGGGCCGCTCCGCGACGAGGGTGAATATGAGGCCAGGATCGCCTGCCATCTCTTTAGTAAGAATGGTACGACCGAGAGCCTTGCCGAGCAGCAGGATGAGAATCACCCGGCCTTTACCCAGGAGGGGGAGGACCGCGAGGATAACCCGAACCAGTACATCAATAATATGGTGGATGGCGCGACAGCCGGCTACCGGTATTTCGATTTTTCTTCTGCAAAAGCACTTTCCGTGAAGGTGCGCGGTACGGCGGATGGGGAGTTCGTCGTACGCGACGGAAGAGGAGGCGAGGTCGTTTCCAGAATCAGGATCGCTCCTTCGGAAAACTGGACGGAATATTCCGCTCCGATCACGATCGGAAACGGAAAACATGCCCTCTATTTTACCTACGAAGGAAATGGGGCGGCAGACTTCTATTCTTTCCGCTTCGATCGATAAGAGAAGTCGCCGGATCTTCCCGGAATTGCCACAAGGAGCGGAATACTGAATATGAAAAACAGGACATTATAGGGATCAGAATATGCGTACGGAAAAGGACAGAAAAATACGGCAGATCATCACGAATATAGTGATCATCATTCTGGTGTCGATCGGCACTTATATGACCATGACTTACAGAAGTGCGTGGATGGAGTTTCAGATGCGCGGCATCATGTGCCTTCGGTACTTCACGGTGCAGTCAAATATCTTCGCCGGTGTTGTCGCACTGATAGCGCTTTTCTATCAGGGGAAAACTACGAAGGTCTTAAAGCTGATGTCTGCGACCGCGACCGGTCTGACCTTTGCCGTGGTGGCATTTTTCCTCGGGCCGATGTATGGATATCACCGCATGTATAAGAACGCGAATCTGTATTTCCATCTGATCGTTCCGCTCATTGCCATGATCGATTTTATACTCCTTACGGATGTGCCGAAGAAGATGAAGTGGAAGATCCTGTCGGCGATGCTGACGGTGCTTTATGGGATCGGATATATCCTGAACATCCTCATTAACGGCATGGGTGGAAGATATCCGCGAAACAACGATTTCTACTTCTTTCTCCGCTGGGGATGGGGCGTCGCGATCCTAATCTTTGTGGCAATCATACTCCTTTCTTTCGGCATCGCAAATCTTCTTTGCGCGCTGAACAGTAAAGTGGGCGGTGGCCGGAAGACCTCCCATCTCATAAAGGGAGAAACGACGGCATGATCTATCTTCAAAGTTTCAAGCTGAGCAGCAAATGCCTTAATTGCCCCAATATTTATCCGTACAATGTTTTTCGTGGAAGAGAAGGGATGCAGTTCTTCTTCGACCGGATCACGGTGCTGTATGGAAGTAATGGTTCGGGGAAATCGACTCTTCTCAATATCATCGCAAATAAGCTCCTGATCAAGGGAAAAGAGTATGCTACGCCAAATACATTCGGATCGGAGGATTTCTGCGGAAACTTCGCGAGAGAGTGCACGGCCGGACTGGGGGAAGATGAATTCGGGAGGACACTTCGGGTCCTTCCTTCCGACAGTCGGTACATCAAGAGCGAAGATATCCTCTACGAAGTCAAAAAGATCCAGCAGATCCCGATCCTCGATGAAGGTCTTCTCATTGATCAGGTAAAAGGCGGAAAGAGTAAAGAAGAGGCACAGGCTTTCCTTTCGTCTGTGGACGGATGGAAAATCAAGGAAGCAGCCAAATTCTCGCAGGAAAAATACTCGAACGGAGAAACTTCTCTTCAGTTCTTCGATGACTTCATCCGGCCGGATGCGCTGTATCTTCTCGATGAGCCGGAGGTGTCGCTGTCTCCGGATAATCAGGTGAAACTTGCGGAGAAACTCAATGACATGGCGAGACTTCTCGGATGTCAGTTCATCATTGCCACGCATTCCCCGTTCATGCTCGGCACACTCCATGCGAAGATCTACGACCTGGACTCCGGTGCTTTTCGCGTAGCGGACTGGACCGAGCTTGAGAATGTGCGTTACTTCTATGACTTCTTCAAGAAGCACGATAAAGAGTTCAAATGAGTGGCATTCGTGAAGCAAGATTTTATACTGCCGGGAACTAGTATTCCCTATTTCGTTTCGATACAATGGTTAGAAATATTTCATAAAAAGGCAGGTGTAGTAATATGGTCATCCGTTTCGCTAAAGAAGACGAACTGGAGAGGATCAACGTGCTTCGTAAGCAGGTCAATGATCTTCATGTTGAAGGAAAACCGGACGTGTTTAAACCGGGATTTAATGAGGAGCTTCAGAACTATGTCTACTACATCTTTAAGGACCCGGAGCAAAAAATCGTTGTCGCGGATAAGGATGGCGAGATCTGCGGATTTGCGATCCTGCATCATATCTATAAGCCGGAGAATCCCTTCATGAAGGTTCGTGATTTTCTCGATATCGATGAATTCTGTGTCGATGAGAAACATAGAAGAGAAGGGATCGCCACGGGCATGGTCGAGTTCATCAAGAACTTCGCAAAAGAACAAGGATACCATCGTCTGGAACTCAATATGTGGGAGTTTAATCAGGACGCGCTGGCCTTCTACGAGGCGGCCGGTTTCGAAACTTTCCGAAGATATATGGAAATGTTCATCTGAACAGAACCGCAGCAGGGAGGAGAAAACATGAAACAGGTCATACACATTTTCGGCGCATCCGGCGCAGGAACTTCCACATTAGGAAAGAAGATCTGCGATGAACTCGGGTATTTCTTCATGGATACCGACGATTATTTCTGGGAGCCGACAGATCCGAAATATACGGTGAAGCGAAGCTTTGAAGATCGCCTCCGTCTCATGAAAGAAGATATCGAAAAGCACGATCAGATCGTGATCTCCGGTTCTCTCGTAGACTGGGGAGATGAACTGATCCCGCTCTTTACACTGGCGATCCGGTTGGTGACGGACACGGAGGTTCGAATCGAGAGACTTCGCAAGAGAGAAAAAGAGGAATTCGGCGACCGGCTCCTTCCGGGCGGGGACATGTATCAGAACCACCAGGAGTTTCTCGAGTGGGCGGCAAGCTACGATACAGGCGATGTGAATATGCGGTCCAAGGCGAAGCACGATGAGTGGCAGAAGCTTCTTTCGTGCAAGCGGATCGTGATGGATGGTGCCGGTGACCTCGATGCGAATTTCCAATGTGTGAAGCGCGAACTCGACCGTAAAGAAAGCGCTCCGGTGATGCCTTATTACCGGGTCCACACATCAGATATCGCATACATGACGCAGCAGCCCCGGGGGATCTTCACCGCGGTATGGAAACTCGTGGAAAATAAGACTCTCACGGAAGAGGAAGAGAAAGAATACTGGAAGAACAGAGAATACTTTGAGAAAGTCCTTCCGGTCCCGCTGTTTTACGAGCAGGGCAATCCCGATAACGCGACCACGTGGTTTAAGAACGGGGAAGAAGGAAACGACATCTGGAAGCAGATGACTTTCTACCGCGATATGTGTAAGAAGTATGGCGTCCGGCTGTATCTTACGGAGAGTGAAGAACTTCCCGGAGAACTCGTTTATGAAGATGCTTTTCAGATCGGCATCAAGAATACTAGGCCGGATCTTACGGTCGTGACACAGGTGCTGAAGTAAAGGGTTTATTGATATACTTTTGTAAGACACATAAAGATGCATAGGGAGGCGCCGATGGAAAAGATACGCGCTGTTTTTACTGACCTTGATGGAACTGTTCTCCGGAACGATAAAACGATCTCCGACAGAACCATGAATGCGATCCGTGCATTCCGGGAAAAAGGCGGGATCTGGGCGGTTGCCTCCGCCCGGCCGGAGCGGGCGATCTCTGCGATGTATAAAGAGTTCACCGAGGCCGATGCCCTGATCACCTTAAACGGTGCGCGGATCAAGTTCGGAGATACCGTTATCAGTAATGGTTTTTCTTCGGATGCCGCGGCAAAAGCACTGTCCGCTGTTCTTTCCCATGATGACCTGATCGTGGTCCTCGAAACCAGCAAAGGCATCTTCGGAAATATCGAGATCCCAGAGTGGGATACACCAGAGGTTTCCGACCTTCTTTCTCTTCTGAAAGAGGTAGATTTGTATAAGATCCTGATCGCAGGAAAAGAACATAAACTTTCTTCCGTGACGATCCCGACAGAACCGCTTTGCCCGTCTTCTGAAATCCCCGAGAGGATACAGGGGATCCTTTCCGAAAACGGCCTTTCGGAAGATGCGTATTTCACCGTAGCAGAAGGGTGGCTGTTCCAGATCATGAGCACCTCTGCTACAAAGTGGAACGGTGTCAGAAGACTTCTGGAAAGAGAAGGGATCGAGGTATCGGAAGCGGTCTATTTCGGAGATGATCACGATGATGTGGAGAGCATCAGAAATATCGGATATGGCGTGGCGATGAGCAATGCCATCGAGGAAGTAAAGAACGTGGCCGATACGGTCACCGCCACTAACGAAGAAGATGGTGTCGCGCAGATCCTGGAGAAGATCGTACAGGTGCTTTAGGAGATATAGCTATGAAAGAGCAGAAAGAAATCATTCAGGAATACTACGACAGCAATCCGAAAAAAGAATGGGACCGGCTGCAGAAGGATCATCCTTATGAGAAATATATCACCGTCCACATGATGGATCAGTTGATCCCGGAAGGCGCCACGATCCTCGATATCGGAGGTGGCCCGGGGCAGTACTCGGTGTACTATGCCAAGAAAGGGCATCAGGTTACCCTTCTGGACTTAAGCCCGGAAAATGTGCGCTTTGCAAAGAAGAAGACACGCCAGTATAAAGTGCATTTCAATGCGATGCAGGGCGATGCCATGGATCTGTCGCGCTTCCCGGATAACACTTTTGACGTGGTATTACTCATGGGTCCCATGTACCATATCATGAGCGAGAAGAACCGGATCCGCGCATTGACGGAAGCGAAAAGGGCCCTCAAACCCGGCGGCCTTCTCTTTACCAGTTTCATCCTGCTTTTCGGGGGTGTGGTATATGGCCTTCGGGATCTGCAGGAGTCCATCTGCCGGGAGAATGAGAAGCCGTTCTATGAGGCCTGTGCAAGAGACGAAAGCCTGTCTTTTGAAGCCTTCACTTATTCGTATATGGCCACCATCCCTGATGCAAAAAAACTCCTTTCGAAGATCCCCGGCCTTGCGACGGTGAAGATATTCGGGCAGGAGAGTATCCTCGCACCCTACCGCTGGAGCCTGGCAAAAAGTCCGAGAAAGATCCGGATGGCATGGTATGACTATGCGATCCGTTTCTGCGATAAAGAAGACTATCTGGCACATACGGAACATCTGATGATCGTTTCGAGAAAAGAGGAAAAGAAATGAGAAAACAACTGATCGGATTATTTAGCGGGTTTCCGGACCGTTGCTTCACGGAAGAGATTGCAGCGCGGCTTCGGGCAGAGATTCCTGTCCGAAAAAGTCTGGTGTTTATCAGTGCCTGGCCGGAGGAATATGAGAGAAATGACGAAGATTCGGACGGCATGCATGCCATGTTCGAAGAAGTCGGTCTGCCTTTCGAAAAGCACTATGTCATCGACGAGCGTACTTCTCCTTCCGAGGCGAAGCGCCTGATCGAGGAGGCTTCCTGCATCTTCCTCATGGGCGGAAATGCCACCGCGCAGATGGCGCTCATCAAGGAGAAGGACATCGCCGATGACATCAAAGACAGCGATGCGGTGCTTCTCGGTGTCAGTGCCGGCTCCATGAATCTCGGAAAGACCACCATCGATATCTGGGAAAAAATGGAACCCTACGAAGGTCTGGGCATGGCAAATATCACGATCCTTTCCCACTTCGATACGGCGGATGAGGAGCGTCATGAGAAAGTTCTCGCGGCCTCGAAGATCCATCCGGTCTGTGCCATGGATGATCTGAGCGCGATCTTCGTGAAAGAAGGCCGCGTCGATACCATCGGTACGATCCACTATGTGGAGGACGGGAATATCCGTCCCGTTGATGAGGAACTCGTAAAAGAACTGGAGCAGGAAGAATACCGGAAAGTATTCGACATCATCCCGGATCAGTTCGATAAGTACCGTCCGAAATATAGTGATGAACTCTTTTCTTCCCTGATCGATTATGCGAAAGTCGGACCGGGGACCAGGGTCTTAGAGATCGGTCCGGGAACCGGCCAGGCGACAGATCCGATCCTTCGAACCGGATGCGAATATCACGCGATCGAACTGGGGGAACATCTCTACCGGAAAATGAAAGAAAAGTACGGAAACCTTCCGAATTTCCATATCGTGAATGATGACTTTATCACCCATGATTTCGGAGAAGAAAAGTACGACCTGATCTATTCGGCGGCCACGATCCAGTGGATCCCCGAGGAGATCGCGTATCCGAAGATCCTGTCGCTTCTTAAGCCCGGCGGAGTTCTGGCCATGATGCTTACTTCCTCCGAATATAGAAGCAACGACGAAGCGCTCTATGAGAAGATTCAGAAACTCTACGATGAATACTTCAAGCCGGACATTCCCTATACCCATGGCGGCTTCCGCTATACGGCAGCGCCGGAATACGGCTATACTGATGTGGAAAAGCGTGAGTTCTTCGGAAAAAGAACGATGAATGCGGAGGAATATGTGGCCTTTTCCGGGACGCACTGTACGCATATCGTGATCCCGGAACCGATCCGGGAGAAGTTCTTCCAAGGCCTTCACGATGCAGTGGAAGAATCCGGCGGAAGGATCGTCTTTAACGACACATATATACTGTATCTGACGAAGAAACCGGAGTGATTTTCTAGTAGAATACGGCGTAGAAAAAGGAGAGAAAAGCATATGCTTAGATTGAGACAATATAAAGAAGCGGACGCAAAAAAGATTGCACAGTGGGTGCAGGACAAAGACGTGTTCCAGAAATGGGGCGGAGATCTTTTCGGTGAGTATCCGATCGATTCTGAGACCATCGCGGACATGTATAAGAATAAAAACGGACTCTGCGAGGAGCCGGATAACTTTTATCCGTGGGTGGCTTTTGACGACGAAAACGGCGTGGTGGGAAGCTTTATTATGCGCTACTTAAACGGGGATACGAAGTTGCTCCGTTTCGGCTGGGTCGTCATCGACAGCACGATCCGCGGCAAAGGCTACGGCACCGAGATGCTGCGTCTCGGCATGAAATATGCTTTCGAGATCCTCTCTGTCGATAAGATCACCATCGGTGTTTTCGAGAATAATGACTGCGCGCATGCCTGCTATAAGAAGGTCGGTTTTCACGATGCAGGAATTACGAAAAAAGAACCTGTCAACGTCATCGAGATGGAAATTCTGAAAGAGGAATATCAGGCTTAAGAGATTCCTTCCGAAAAGGGTATAATAGAAAACAAAAACGAGGGTATAGTGCCATGGACAGACCTGCCGGAATTACCGATAACCGTTACCGCTTCGATGCTTTTTCCGATGGGAAAAGACTTCCCTGCAGAGGGAAAAGCCGTCTCCCCGTGATGGGATGGAACAGCTGGAATGCCTATGGATCCGGAAATACGGAAGCACTTACCAAAGCGATGGCGGAAAAGCTCGTCGAGCTCGGACTCGATCAGCTGGGCTACCGGTATGTGGTCCTCGACGACGGGTGCTATAAGCCGGAGCGCGTGGATGGAAAGCTCGTAAGCGAAGAGGTGAAGTTCCCGAGCGGATTCCGGCACATGTCCGATTTTATCCATTCAAAAGGACTGCTCTTCGGCATGTATAACGATATCGGATCGAAGCTCTGTTCCGGAGCTTCAGTCGGCACACACGGATATGAGAAAGCCGATGCTGCGCTGTATAAAGAATGGGACATCGATTTCATCAAGGTCGATAACTGCTACTACATGTGGGATAATGCGACATTTTCCGATCCGGAAAATGCGAAGTATGTATTCGCGCCGAATATCCGGAGCGCCGTTATCCGGGGCGAGGCACTAAAAGAAGATATCACCGTTTCTTCTGACGAGGGAGAACTTACCGGTACGAGAGCTTCCAGAAAAGACGGATATATCACCTATCTCGGAAGTTATGACGGAACCTCTCCCGAGAGAACTCCGATCGGGCTTCAAAGCTCGGAGTGGGTGATCTGCGTGGACGTCCCGGCAGACGGAAACTACCGCATCGCGGTTTTGTATGCATCCGGAAAAGAAGAGGGGATCGGCCAGTGGCTCCAGATCAGAAGCGAAGAGGATACGACCGGTGTTCTTACTTACGATGATTTTCTCCCCGAGACATCTTCCCCGACGGACTTCGTTTGGTCAAAAGACATTCCGATCCGGCTTCATGCCGGAAAGAATACGATCCGCCTGATGAACCACCGGCGTCAGGAAAATACACTGACTTCCTATGCGACGATCCTCGAAGCGCTGCGGGAAGTGATGCCGGAAAAAGATATCGTATTTTCGATCTGCGAATGGGGAAAGACGATGCCTTCCGACTGGGGCTATAAGGTCGGCGACAGCTGGCGTATCTTAAACGATATCACATTCGATGTCGGCTCGGCAGAGGGAGATCCCGGCACCGGCAAGTGGGAAGATCCTTATACGAACAGCATTACCTCCCAGTACAATAAGTGCGTGATCATGGATGAGTTCTCCGGCCTCGATAAAGGGTGGAACGATCCGGACATGATGATGATCGGCATGAACGGACTGACGGATGCGATGAACCGCACGCATATGTCGATGTGGTGCATGATGAATTCACCCCTGATGCTCGGACTTGATCTGCGGAAGGTAGAAAAAGACGATGCGATCTACCGCATCATCGCGAACAAAGATCTGATCGCCATCGACCAGGATCCGCTAGGGATCCAGGCAAAGAGGATCTGGACGACCTATGATTGTTCCGATCCTTCGAAGGAATATATAAGAGATAATCACCGTATCGATGTGCTGGCGAAGCCCCTGTCCGGAGGAAGGATCGCGCTTTCGGTCTATAACCTTTCCGATAAGATAGCCGAAGAAGACATCCATATCGGCCTGGATCTGATATCCGAAAAACTGGGAAGTGCTTTTCCGGAGGAATTAAGGGATGCAAAAACGCTCCTGGAACGAAATGTCTGGACCGGTGAGGAGAGCGTAGTGGGAAAAGATCTTCTTGGAAAACTCCTGGTCCTGGACCCGCACGGGAACATCACGCTGATCATCGGGAGAGCCGGATGAAATGACGGTCGGTGAGTTTCTTCTATGTGTAAAAGATGCGGCGGGGAAAGACCCGAAGTGCCGGGGAACAGAACCTGCATCTGCGGAGGACCGGACGGCCGGAACGGCATGCACGGACTGGACAGCAGGCGAAGATTTCGGCTCATGCACGGAAGTGCTTCTGCGTAAAAACTGCGCCCGGATCCTGCACCGGTATCTTCAGAAGGTGGCGGGTGTGAAAGATCTGTCCACGGGACTTCCTTCGTATGAGGAAGTAAGGGACATCTACGACTGCCGGATCTGCGCGCCGCATATCTCCCAGGTCCTTGCAAGAGGCATCATGGAGACTGAAACGAGAGGAAGCCTTCAGCTGTTTGAGGGGAACCGCGAAGTGTGCCGTGAAGAAGCGTTAGAATATATCCGCAGGATGCAGATGGTGCGGCAGAAGGGTGAAGAAAATGACATATAGAAATGATGAACGGATAGAGAATCCCGAGGGGATGACACAGATCAGCAACAGCCGGCGCTTCTATGAAAACCAGGTCGCGCCGATGATCCGTAAGGAATTCCCGCAGTATGAGGACCGCATCGCCGTGGGCCTTTCCGGAGAAGGCTCGGACTGCTTCGGATACGAAGACGGTATCTCGCGGGATCACGATTTCGGAACCGGTGTGTGCCTGTGGCTGACCGATGAGGATATGGCCCTCTTTGGTCAAGCACTGGACCAGGCGTATAACGATCTGATCGACCGGCAGCCGGGAAACAATCTGACCGCGCGCCTTCGTGCAAGAAGAGGGGTCATGACCATCCATGATTTCTACAGCAAGATCCTGGGGGCAGACTGCGACGTGAAGAAACTTTCCCTTAGTGAAGCAGAATGGGAAAAGATCGACCACTCCTGTCTGGCAACAGCCACGAACGGAGAAGTATTCCGTGACGACACAGGTGCTTTTACCGCATATAGAAATATGCTTCTTTCCTACTATCCGGATCGGATCTGGAAGATCCGCATCGTAAACGAGCTGCATACCTTCTCCGCGGCACTTCAGGTCAACTATGCCCGGTGCATGTCCAGAGACGACCGCGTGGCGGCAGGACTCTGCCGGCTGCATGGAATCGAATCGGCCATGCAGCTGTTTTTCCTTCTGAAACGTCAGTACCCGCCGTACTATAAGTGGACATACAGAAGACTTGTGGAGCTGGATGAGGAGGGCAGGATCAGCAGGTGGATCAGGGAACTCTCTGAGACCAATGGCGATCCGGAGGCGTGGGCCGGAAAGAAATACAGCCCCAACTATCTGAATCTTTCGGATCCTGTCGTACTGCTTTCAGAGAGGATCGCAGAGGAGATCGTAAAGATGCTTCGGAAACATGATCTGATCCAGAGTAATGATCCGTATCTGGAAAAACACGTGGATACGATCCTTCACTCGGGCATCGTATCGTAAGAAATGAATTTCCGAAAAGCAGAAAAAGATCCGCACGCACACTTGCCGCATGATATACTACGAACATAGGAACCCGGCAGGATCAGAAAAGGACACCGTAAAGATATCAGCATAGAGGCACCGGATTAGGAGGAACAGGCAATGGCAAATGCAATCCAGATCAATGAGACCACATGGCGTATCGAAGACCGTGGAGTTCGCTTTCTCCTCCTTTGCGGCACGAAAAAGGCCGCACTGATCGATACCGGCATGACGACGAAAAATGCCAGAGAGATCGTGGAAGATCTCACGGAACTTCCGATCATCCTTATCAATACCCACGGAGACCCGGATCATATCGCGGGCAACGGTGCCTTTGACAAAGTATATATGAACCCGGAGGAAGAAGATAACTACCGGGCAAATAACGGAAAAGGGAAGATCCTTCCGGTCGTGGAGGGGGATGTGATCGATCTGGGTGACAGGCCTCTTCGCATCATCGATATTCCGGGACATACTCCGGGAAGCATCGCGATCCTCGATGAGAAGAACCGCGTACTGATCGCAGGAGATTCGGTACAGAACGGGCATATCTTCATGTTCGGAAAATACAGGAATCTGGGCCTTTATATCATGAGCCTCATGCACCTTCAGGAATATGACGGAACATACGACGAGATCTATCCGATGCATGGGGATTTTCCCCAGAAGCCGGAGGCCGTCCCGCAGCTTCTTGAAGCTGCGAAGCAAGTCCAGAACGGAAAGGCGGAAGGCAGAAAGGTCAGTGCTTTTGGAATAGATGCATTACTGTATCAGTTCCCGTGCGGAGGTTTCCTGTGTGACCTGTAAAGGTCACCGGTACCGGCATGACCGTATTTACAGCCGCATCGCGGAGGACATGATGCATGCCCCCTTCGCCCCGCAGGCATGCACTTCCGGAAGATTCTCCACTGTGATTCCGCCGATGGCATACACCGGAAGATCTGTCTTTCCGCAGATATCTGACAGAAACCTGAGACCTCTCGGAGAGAGGTCTTTTTTACAGTCCGTCGCAAAAATATGTCCGGCAGTGACATAAGTGACGCCCAGAGACTCCGCTTTCCGCAGCTGTTCGATACTATGGACCGATGTCCCCAGACTGGAAAAGCACCGGCACGGGTCTTTCTCCATAAGGGGCAGCGGCATATGCAGGCTTTTTACGCCCAGCGATTCCGCGGCTTCCGGAAAAGAGTGGATCGTCAGGCCGACTCCGCACTCTTCGCACGCCCGGAGCACTTTTTCCGCCAGAGCGAGATACTCCTTCGGAGACAGGTCTTTCTCGCGAAGGATCACGCGCGTGATGCCCGCTTCCCGGATCCTGGGGATCTGCTCCCACAGCGGGCGCGGGCAGAGTACACGCGATGTTACTGCGATGATGTTTTTTCCGTCAAATAAACACATAGTCGTTCAATACCGGCTGGAGCCCCTGTGCGCGGATGGCGTCGATCACTTCAGAGAGTGAACGTCCGTCACTGATCTCGAACTGGGAATCTCCTTCTCCTTCGTCTCCTTCCACATGGCTTCCGATACCGGTGCTGACACCTGCGGAGATCTTGGTGGCACACATGCCGATGACATGGTCACGGAAGCCTGCACGCTCGCGGGTCGAGATCGTGATGCCCGCATACGGCATGAAGATGCGGTAGGCGCACATGACCTGAAGAAGCTGTTTCTCATGAACGTCTTTCGGATTGATCTTATCGTTATTGATGATCGGGCGCAGTCTCGGACAGCTGAAAGAGATCTCCGCGTGCGGGTATTTGCGCTGCAGAAGATAGGCATGGTTTCCGACGGCAAAAGCATCCTTCCGGAAGTCGGAAAGACCCAGCAGTGCAGCAAATGCGACGCCTCTCATCCCTCCGCGGATGGCTCTTTCCTGTGCATTCAGGCGGTAAGGGAAGACGCGCTTGTGTCCTGCCAGATGGAGCTGCTCGTAGCGGTCGCTGTCATAGGTTTCCTGGAACACTGTTACATAGTCCGCGCCGCACTTATGGATATACTCGTATTCATCAGTGTTCATCGGGTAGACCTCGACGCCGACATTTTTGAAGTATTCATGAGCGATAGAGCATGCTTTTCCGATATATTCCACATCGCTCATCTTCCGGCTCTCTCCGGTCAGGATCAGGACCTCCTCCATGCCGGTCTTTGCGATCGCTTCCATCTCGCGGCGGATGCCCTCTTCGTCGAGACGGGCGCGGCGGATCCTGTTCCTGCAGTTAAAACCGCAGTAGATGCAGTAGTTCTCACAGTAATTCGAGATATAAAGAGGAGTGAAAAGCAGGACGGAATTTCCGAAGTGCTTCTGCGTCTCTTCCGTGGCACGGCGGGCCATCTGCTCGAGAAAGGGCTCCGCGGCAGGGGAGAGAAGTGCGCCGAAGTCTTCCGGTGTCAGGTATTCTTTCGCAAGTGCGCGCTTTACATCCGCTGCGGTATAGCGTGTATAGTCATACTCATTCATCGCGCGGATGACATGCTCTTCGATATCCGAGTCCGGCAGTTTCTCCATATCCGGAAGGTAGGCCATGTGATCGGTTCTCGGCAGGTCTTCTTCGACGTCGGAGATGCCGATCTGTTCGTTCTTTTCGATTTCTTCCTGATGATCCATCTTCGATCCCTCCTTTAGTCCTGAAGGAATCCCGTCAGCGGGGAAGAAGCGGATGCGCGGTCGAGGACTCTTCCGGTACCGGCCAGATAAGCGGTTCTTCCGGCGATGATCGCATGGCGGAAGGCCTCAGCCATCTCGACGATGTTTCCGGCTGTAGCGATCGCGGTATTTGCCATGATGGCGGAAGCTCCCATCTCCATCGCCTCGCAGGCCTGAGATGGTTTTCCGATACCGGCATCTACGATGATCGGCAGATCGATCTCCTCGATCAGGATGCGGATAAAGGACTTCGTCGCGAGGCCCTGATTCGAGCCGATTGGCGCGGCCAGCGGCATGATGGCGGCAGCTCCTGCATTGACCATATCTCTTGCGGCATTCAGATCCGGATACATGTACGGCATCGGGATGAAGCCCTCCTTTGCCAGCATCTCGCAGGCCTTTGCCGTCTCGTAGTTATCCGGCAGAAGATACTTGGAATCGTGGATGACCTCGATCTTGATGAATTCACCGCAGCCGGCTTCTCTTGCCAGACGGGCGATCTTCACGGCCTCTTCGGCATTTCTCGCGCCGGAGGTGTTTGGAAGCAGCGTGACTCCTTCCGGGATATGCTCCAGGATATTTCCGCTGAAGCTGTTGACGCGGCGGAGCGCCAGCGTGATGATCTGGGCGCCGGCATGCTCCACGGCTGCACGGATCAGTTCAGGATCGTATTTTCCGGATCCCAGGATAAAACGGGACGTAAATTCATGTCCTCCGATAATCAATTTGTCACTCATAGTTATTTACTCCTTTGTTGTTGATTCTTTATTCAGTATCAGTTCGATGGCCCGGGATGCCATGTGCCCGGCGCAGATGATTACGCGGGATGCGGTCAGGCCCACACCGTCTGCGACATCGGTCGTACCGTCTCCACAGATCGTCAGACGCCGGTTGACGATCCTGGTCCGGATCGCATTGGCATTACCGTATCCTGCCATGCCGGATCCGGAGATAACGATGGCGGAAGGTATCTTCTCAAGGACCGCATTGACCAGCATGGCTTTCTGCTCCGGTACATCGAAGGCCTCGATCACGATATCGCACTGCCCGAAAAGCACTTGTACATTTTCTTCGGTGACCCGGGTGACATGTTCTTCGATCTCGCAGAACGGATTGATCCCGGAGAGGATCTCCTTAAGGGCAGGTGCTTTTTTGATGCCGACATGGGACAGGTTATATACCTGCCGGTTGATATTGGAGAGCTCCACGACATCAAAGTCTGCGATCACGAGATGGCCGACGCCGTTTCTGACCAGAGCGGAAGCGATATTCGATCCCAGTCCGCCTAAGCCGGCGATGCCGACCCGGGCCTTCTTCAGGACACGGTAGATCGGCTTGTCGCTTCTACTATCCAGTGCCGCTTCCAGCTCTGCTTCTGTGATATTTTGTAATTCCGCTGAACTCATATCAGCCGCCTCCGACAAATCCGACGATATCGACATCATCGCCATCGGACAAGATCCGGTCATACTCCGCTTTCGGTACGATTTCGCCGCGGATCATGACAGCGGATCTTTTCGGATCGAGACTCATAGATGATAGAAGAGAAAGGATGGTCATTCCGGCGCAGTCTTTCTGTTCTCCGTTAATCGTTACCAACAGGATCACTTCCTTTTTCATAAAGTGGACCGTTTTTTCTGAAAAAAAATACAGCACGTCCAGAGTCTGCACCGATGGTGGTACACCCCGGACACGCTGTTTCACGGTCTGTAGAATAGTAGACATGAAAAGGAGCGCTTTGTCAAGCGCTCCTTAAAGATGGCGATTGATAGACGATCTACAGAAGATCGGTCTTAAGCTTCTTCAACATTCGCAACTACTGCTTCTTCCGCTTCGTCTTCTTCTACAGTGATCTCAGCGGCTGCTGTTTCCTCAACAACAGAAGCATACTTTGCATTGTTCTTGGCAATTTCCTCGAGTTTTCTTGCTTCTTCTTCTGCAGCAGCTGCAGCAGCCTTCGCTTCTTCTTCGGCTTTTCTTGCAGCAGCCAGAGCTTCTTCCGCTCTCTTGGCAGCAGCTTCCGCAAGTTCTTTTGCCTTGGCGGCAGCGATCTTAGCGCTTTCCTGTGCCTTCTCGGCAGCGATGCGCTCGTCTTCTTCGACCTTTTTCTTGTTAGCCTGCTCGTAGAGTTCTTCGGCTTTCTTAGTAGCCTCTTTTGCTTCCTCTGCCTTCTGTTCCGTGCTCTTTACGAGTTCTTCCGCACGAAGTGCAGCATTCTTTGCTTCCTGCTCGGATTCTTCCGCTGCTTTTCTCGCATCTTCACGGGCTCTTCTGGCTGTAAACTTCGCATCCTGCTCGGTCTTCTTCTGGGAAGCGAAGCGGACGGCTTCATTTGCTTTCTTCATCGCGGCACGGGCGACCTGCTCAGCTTCATTAGCAGCAGCCTGCGCATCCTTGGCAGCTTCCATAGCTGCGATGTACTCGTCTTCCGCGGTCTTTGCTGCGGTCTCGGCTTCTGTCTCTGCCTTTACAGCGGCCTCTAAGACCTCGCTGGTCTTCGTGACAGCCTGTCTGGCTTCTTCTGCCTTCGCCTGAGCATCGGATGCTTCCTGAATCGCTTTGCTCTCACGGGCCTTTGCCTGATTCAGCTCGAGCTCTGCTTTTTCTGCGGCGATAGTTGCTGCGGACTTGTTTCTATTAAATGCTCTTCTCGCCGAAGGATCTGCGGCAGCAAAATCAGCAGCCGGATCAGACACTACAGCAGTCGGTCTTACGGACGGAGATGCAGGTCTTACTGCCGGAGTTACGGCTCTCGGAGACGGTGCTGCAGGTCTTACAGAGGGCGCTGACGGTCTTAAGGACGGAGCGACTGCTCTTGAAGAGGCAGCTACCGGTCTATCGGTATTGCGGGCGATGACTCCCGGACGGGAAGACTGCTGATTGATAGCGGAACGGCCGCGCGGCGGAAGCTCCGGATATGGCTCGATAGGAGTAATACCGGCAGCTGCCTTCTTCTCCGGAGCCTCGCTCTTCGCAGAAGATTCCTTTGCTTTTCGGGATTCCTCCATCGCTTTTCTATATTCGATCTGTGCTTTTGCAGCGGCAGCGCGCTCTCTGGCATACTCTGTCGAAGAAGAACTGCCCTTGAGTTCAGCTGCGTGATAATTACGATCCAGAGGCTTCTCCGGGCGCTGCATGTCAACCATATTATTGAGATTTCCACCTGCACCGGAAAGTTCAACTGCAGGACGATTAAATTTATTGTCCTGTCTGCCTGTTAATGCATCGAAAAAACCTGCCATGTTAACCACCCATACTTCCTATAATTTTCATAACAACTTATAAATTATTATACACGGCTCACAGGCAATTTCAATAATCAAAGCATCTTTTTGGTACATATATTTAGGCAAATATGATAAAATTGTACGGAATTATGGAAAAAAGGTGCGAAGATGAAGATACACGGCTTAATGAAAATGACACTTCTGGACTTCCCGGGACTTGTGGCCTGTACGGTCTTTCTGGGCGGCTGTGACATGCGCTGCCCGTTCTGCCACAACGCCGAGCTTCTGGATATGAATGCTCCCGAAGAGATGGATGAGAATGGCCTTTATGATTTTCTCGGAAAGAGAAATGGCCTTCTTGACGGCGTGGTCTTCACCGGAGGCGAGCCTCTTCTTCGGAAAGATCTTCCGGAAGTCATGGCGAAGATCCGTGAGATGGGCTTTAAGATCAAGCTCGACACGAACGGCAATCACCCCGAACGCTTAAAGGAGATCGTGGAGGCCGGCCTTGTGGACTATGTTGCGATGGATATAAAGAACAGTCCGGACAAGTACGGCATCACCATCGGTCTTCCGGAGTTTGATTTATCAAATGTTAAAAAGAGCGTGGAGTATCTTCTTTCCGGAAAAGTTCCGTATGAATTCCGCACCACGGTAGTCAGACAGTTCCATGATGAGGAGTCCATGAGAGGCATCGGAGAGTGGATCTCCGGGGCAGACCGGTACTTTATACAGGAATTTGTGGACAGAGAGACGGTAAAATACAGCGGATTGGAAGCATGTACCGGAGATCAGATGAAGACCTTCCTGGAAATCGTAAAACCGTGTGTAAAAGAGGCGGCTTTGAGGGGCGTCTGACGAAAAAATCAAATACGTAATGAAAACGTAATATACAATATCTTGTGTTTGGGTAAATTCTCACTCACAAGATATTGACTTTTTTGCCCGTAGTGATAGCATTTATATATCAGCCGTTAAGGGGGTGGCGGAATGGCAAAATTGCCATTGCCACAAATCAGATTTTGGAGGGACGGAGATATATGTATCGGGTATCAAAGAGAGACGGAGAAGTAGTAGATTTTAATGTAGCGAAGATCAGCGCAGCTATCGAAAAGGCATTTGTAGCATGCAATAAGCAGTATCACCCGAGTGTGATCGACATGCTGGCACTTCGTGTTACCAGTGATTTTGAAGCGAAGATCAAAAATGACGTGATCTCCGTAGAAGATATTCAGGACAGCGTCGAGAAGATCCTGTCCGAAGCAGGTTATTCTGATGTTGCAAAGGCATACATCCTTTACAGAAAGAACCGTGAGAAGGTCCGTAACGTCAGAAATGCGATGCTGAACTATAAGGACATCGTAGATAACTATCTGCAGATCAATGACTGGCGTGTTAAGGAGAACTCCACTGTTACCTACAGCGTAGGCGGACTGATCCTCAGTAACTCCGGTGCGATCACAGCGAACTACTGGCTCTCCGAGATCTACGACGATGAGATCGCAGAAGCTCACAGAAAGGCTGAGATCCATATCCACGACCTCTCCATGCTGACAGGTTACTGCGCAGGATGGTCCCTCAAGCAGCTCATTCAGGAAGGTCTCGGCGGCGTCGTCGGCAAGATCACTTCCGCTCCGGCAGGCCACCTCTCCACACTCTGCAACCAGATGGTCAACTTCTTAGGTATCATGCAGAATGAGTGGGCAGGCGCACAGGCATTCTCTTCCTTCGATACATACCTGGCTCCTTTCGTAAAGATCGATAATCTTTCCCAGAAAGAAGTAAAGCAGTGCATCCAGTCCTTCATCTTCGGTGTAAACACACCTTCCAGATGGGGTACTCAGTCTCCGTTCACCAACATCACTCTCGACTGGACAGTTCCGAGAGACATGATGGAGGAGAAGTGCTGGGTCGGCGGCAAGCAGGTAGACTTCACCTATGGCGAGTGCCAGAAGGAAATGGATATGGTCAATAAGGCCTTCATCGACATCATGATCGAGGGCGATGCGAACGGACGCGGATTCCAGTATCCGATCCCGACATACTCCATCACCAGAGACTTTAACTGGGACGAGACCGAGAACAACAAGCTCCTGTTCGAGATGACCGCGAAGTACGGTACACCTTACTTCTCCAACTATATCAATTCCGATATGGAGCCGAGCGATGTAAGATCCATGTGCTGCCGCTTAAGACTCGACCTTCGTGAGCTCAGAAAAAAGTCCGGCGGATTCTTCGGATCCGGTGAATCGACAGGTTCTGTCGGTGTTGTAACCATCAACCTGCCGCGTATCGCATACCTGGCAGCAGACGAGGCTGATTTCTTCACAAGACTTGACCGCCTGATGGATATCGCCGCTAGATCCCTGAAGACTAAGAGAACCGTTATCACGAAGCTCCTCGACACAGGACTCTATCCGTACACGAAGAGATACCTCGGCACATTCGACAACCACTTCTCCACGATCGGCCTGATCGGTATGAACGAAGTCGGCCTGAATGCGAAGTGGCTGCATAGAGACCTGACACATAAGGAGACACAGGAATTCGCAGCGAAGGTCCTCAACCACATGAGAGAGAAGCTCTCCGACTATCAGGAGAAGTACGGAGACCTCTATAACCTTGAGGCTACACCGGCTGAGTCTACAACATACAGATTTGCTAAGCACGATAAGGAGCAGTTCCCGGATATCATTACCGCAAATGAGAACGGCACACCTTACTACACCAACTCTTCCCACCTTCCGGTAGGATATACGGAGGATATCTTCACCGCTTTGGATGTTCAGGACAACCTGCAGACACTCTACACATCCGGAACCGTATTCCACGCATTCCTCGGCGAGAAGCTTCCGGACTGGAAAGCAGCTGCTACTCTGGTCAGAAAGATCGCAGAGAACTACAGACTTCCGTACTACACGATGTCTCCGACATATTCCGTATGCAAGAACCACGGATACATCACCGGTGAAGTATATGTCTGCCCGGACTGCGGAGAGAAGACAGAAGTATACAGCCGTATTACCGGTTACTACCGTCCGATCCAGAACTGGAACGATGGTAAGGCCCAGGAGTATAACGACAGAAAAGAATACAACATCGGTAACAGCCACCTCACACATAATGGCCCGATCCATGTAATGGGCGGATGCTGCGCATCTGATGCGACACTTGAGGCAGTCGGCGCGATCAATGAGCCGCTGAACGTCGTAGAAGCAAAGACAGAGAGTGCTTCCGGTCTTCCGGTCATGTATGTCAAAGATCACTGCCCGAAGTGCAAAGGCGCAGAGCAGAAGTTCAAGCTCTCTAAGGTTGAGTTTGAAGTAGTGAACTGCTCCCAGAATATGGACGTTGCAAGAGAGTTGAACATCCAGCAGACACCGACCATCATCGATCCGGACGGAACAAGATACGTCGGAGATAACGCGGCATCCGAGTGGCTCAAGGCACACGCTACAGACAACGTTTCTGCAGGAGTATAAGAGAATGTACGATATCATCATAGTCGGCGGGGGACCTGCGGGTCTCACCGCCGCTATTTACGGAAGAAGAAATCTTAAGACAGTACTGGTGATTGAGAAGTCGGTATTCGGCGGACAGATCGTCAATTCCCCGAAGGTCGAGAACATCCCGGGCTTTGAGTCCATCAGCGGCGATGAGTTCGGCGACAAGCTCCTCGAACAGGCTATGGGCCAGGGCGCTGAAGTCGCGATGGAAAATGTTACCGGTGTGGAGAAGACATCCGAAGGATTCTCGGTATTC
>JAEEGJ010005593.1_pt1 | contig 39192 bp, 25 predicted proteins | sample 8958761 | NCBI WGS metagenome assembly JAEEGJ01 (sample SAMN16246546, study PRJNA631951) | gut metagenome | biome: gut microbiome; feature: rumen; material: RS-attached | host: Bos | place: Iran: Karaj | collected 2018-10
TTCCCGTTCAAGCGAGCACGTCCATCAGACGTGCGAGGGCGTTAAAGGCGGCCGGGCATGGAGCAAGCATGAGAACATTGAGCGCGCTTGCACCGAATGTCTGAACGACTAAGGCATACAACGCGCCCCGGACGTAATCTACGCTTTGAATGTTATCAGCCAGCGCTGTAACAATACGTCGACTGCAGTGCAGCGGTGCATATGTGTTCGTTCCGGACTCCTGAGCTGCGGTGAAAAAGATATGGGGCAGAAGCCTGGCGAACAGCGCATAAGAAACAAGAAAAGCCGGGTAGGCTTTTCTTGTTTCTGCGGTGTGAGCGTTCGCTTGCGAAGGAGCCGGAAGGAACCACATATCACCGCATCAGCTCTGCACCACAGACTATCTCGCAGCGCTGCATCACAGACCTTATCATAATGCAAACAAAACCATACAAAAATTGCCGGAAGTGGTAAAATCATAGTATTATGTTGGGGAAGCTAGGATCTTTATTACTTAAAGATGTATCGGGTGAGAATGAGAGCAGCCGGGTATGTTTTATTATGAGGCTGAACTCACTCTTGATGTGTGCGTATTTTGCAATCTGGGTCATCGGTTTTTTGATCCTTAGAAATTACGTAACGTCTGCGACCTGTACGCTTTGTCTGATCGCCAACGTGGCCGTCTGTATTCTCACATATCGTGACAAAACCTTTCTTGCAAGAGTTCTGTACAGTACCGTACTTATGATGTGGATGTCCCGTTTTGTCATGAGCTGGGGCTGGGAATGCGGCATACAGCATTTTATCTTTGTTCTGCTGGTACAGATCTTTATAGGATCATATTCATCACAGACCATGAAGTTTGTGGAATGTATATTGCTGTTTTTGCTGGGACTGGCGTTGTATATATGGCAGCTGACATTTGGGCCGATACAGAGCCTGACACCGCGCATCGCATATCTTTTCACACTGATAAATATTTTATTTGTATTTATATCGATAATAGTGATCCTTCATTTCTTTACGCATGACAGGATGGAGACGGAGGCGAAGCTGGCAAGGTTTAATGTTAAGCTTATGAATGATGCTTATCATGATCCGCTTACAAAGCTTCGTAACCGTGAGTGTGTAAGGAATTTTATTAAAGAAAAGATAAATGCCGATATGGTTGAAGGAGGCCTGTGCATAGCCATGGGCGATATAGATTTTTTCAAGAAGGTAAATGATACCTATGGCCATGCTGCCGGTGATGAAGTTCTGATAACCCTTGCAAAGCTTTTTGAGGATTATATGAAAGAACACGGTCTTGTGGCAAGATGGGGTGGCGAAGAGTTTCTCTTTATGTTTGTGAATGAGAATCTTGACGAGGCAGGCAAGGAAGTGTTTGAAATCCTTTCAAAAGTCCGCGATCTGCCGATACCATGGAAAGACGAGGTGCTTCATCTGACAATGACTTTCGGTGTTTCCGATGTGGCAATGACAAGTAAGGATGAGCTTTTGGAGAACATCAAATCTGCTATAGCATCTGCAGATGAAAAGCTTTATATGGGCAAACAGAAAGGCAGAAACACTGTTATTATCTGATATTAAATTTTCTAAAAAAAGTACTTGCAAAGCGTTTTTCCATGTGATATTATAACGCTTGTGTTTCGGTACAAAAGAAACACGGAGAGCAATAAGCACCGCTAGCTCAGCTGGTAGAGCACCTGACTCTTAATCAGGGTGTCCAGGGTTCGAGCCCCTGGCGGTGCACTGAGCATCAGTTTTGACGATCGGATTCGTTGGGACTGGTGTTTTTTGATATTATGGAACAGTTATAAAATTGATATATTTATGAACAGTTCCTAAGGGAAGACATATGTACGATACCCATACACATCTTCAGGAAACCGTATATGACTCTTTCAGGATGGCTTACCTTGATGATCTTTATGACAGTGGTGTTAAGGAAGTTATGATCGCTTCTTATGACATACCTTCGTCTTCAAAAGCTTTTCAGATCAAAACTTCATATACAGGCCCTATGAAGCTCCATATTGCAGCAGGCATTCATCCTTCTTATATAGAAGAGAATCCCGTAGATGAGTTGGAAAAGTATATAATGGAGGCGGATGCTGTGGGCGAGACAGGCCTGGATTTCCGCGCTGGCATGCCGGATAAGGAAAAGCAGAAAGCCTCATTTGAAGCTCAGCTTAAATTATGTGAGAAATATAAAAAGCCTGTTCTCATCCATTCTGTAAAAGCCTGTGATGAGACGTTGAAGATGCTTAAGGCTCATCCGGACGTGTCAGGCATCATGCATGGATTCTCGTACAGCCCCGAAGCAGCAAAACAGTTCATAAATCTGGACTTCAGGATAGGTATAGGCTCAATGCTTTTAAATCCCAAAGCCAGAAAGATAAAGGAAGTTGTAAAGGTTATCCCCGCAGAACATCTTGTGATCGAAACCGACTGTCCCTTTGGGATTGAAGAAAACAGTACAGCTTTGAAACATGCAGAGATTTTGAAACAGATAACAGATAAAATCGAAAATAAACTTAATTAAGGAAAAAACATATGGCATATCTTGCATCTCCGTACAAAACATCGGAAGTTATCAAAAAATACAGCTTTGTTTTCAGAAAGAAATTCGGACAGAATTTTCTTATCTCGCCTGCAGTGCTTGAATCGATCATGGATGCGGCTGAACTTACCAAAGAAGATACCGTGCTTGAAATAGGCCCAGGTATAGGTACCATGACACAGTATCTGGCCGAGCGCGCAGGAAAGGTCATCGCTGTGGAGATTGATACGGCGCTTATCCCGATACTTAAAGATACGCTTTCGGAGTATGACAACGTAAAGGTGATAAACGATGATGTCCTGAAAATCGATCTTAACCGCCTTATAGAGGAAGAGGCCGGAGGAAAGCCTGTAAAGGTTGCAGCCAATCTGCCGTATTACATTACCACTCCCATCATCATGGCTCTTCTTGAGAAGAACGTTCCGCTTGAGAGCATAACCATTATGGTACAGAAGGAAGTGGCAGCCCGCATGAAAACAGGCCCGGGATCAAAGGATTATGGCGCTCTGTCTCTTTCCGTGCAGTATTATGCCAAGCCCGAGATAGTTACTGAAGCAGGGCCGGAGTGCTTTATGCCACGTCCTGAGGTTTCAAGCACCGTAATAAAGCTTAAAAGATATGAGGTTCCGCCGGTAACACCACAGAGTCCCGAGTATATGTTCAGGATCATCAGAGCCTCTTTCAACCACAGACGAAAGACTCTTGTGAACGGTCTTACCAACGAATCTTCGCTCTCATTGTCAAAGGAAGCAGTAGTTAATGCACTTGCCGAAATGGGGCTCAGAGAAGATATTCGCGGTGAAAAGCTTACGCTGGAAGAGTTTGCGGAGCTTTCGGACAGGTTAAAAGGGTGACATAATTGCGATTTAGGTTACATAACTTTTGACATACTAAACGCTGTATGTTAGAATTTACAAGATATTGGGCGAATTTGCCTTGTTTGTTCATAAATCTTGTGGGAGAGATACAGCGTGGATAAGCGAGAGAAAAAAGTACGTTATGAAGAGATAATGTCCCTTATCGCGGACAATGATTTCGAACAGGCGGCTTATATAGCTGACGGTGTGGATTGGCGCAGAGAGAAATTCTCCGTGCTTATGAACATCAGTAAACTCTACAGGCTCTGCGGCAGATCTGATGATGCCCTCGAGCTTATGCTGATGGCTTACGATGCCAAGCCTGGCAATAAAAAAGTGGTATACGGACTCTGCGATCTTTATCTTGAGCGTAAAGACAGGGTGAAAGCAGCCGAGTTCTTTTCTATTTACAAGCGTATGGATCCGGACAGCGCAGAAGCGCTTATACTCAACTGCCGACTCATAGAGCTCTGCGGTGGTTCCATCGCTTCCCAGATACAGTGTCTTGAAGATCTCAAGCGCATGTCTCCCTCACATCCCGAATGGCGTTATCAGCTGGCTTACCTTTATCACAGGGTAGGTGATGTTAAAGACTGTGTTGAAACCTGTGATGATATATTCATCTGGTTCCAGAGCGGTCCGTTTGTTGTTAAGGCATTGGAGCTGAAGATGCTTCATAAGAGACTTTCACCTGAGCAGCAGCGCGTATATGACAGACGTGATGATGTAGCAGATGAGCTGGACGCCTATGAATCCGATGATTACACAACTCTTCATCCCGATAAGGGAATGGGAAATGATGAAGATGAGATACAGGTAAAACTTATCGACCAGGATAAGTTCAATACCGTTAATCTTTCCAAGGAGCTTGCAAAATCAATGGCTGAGCTTCTTGCTTCCGATGAAAGTCTTTTAAACGGTGTTTCTTCGAAGGAAACCCGCAAGACCCGCACTACATCAAAGATATTTGCACCTCTTCAGAAGGATGAACCGTCATATGATGATCAGTCCTATGAAGATGATGGGCAGTATTACGATGAAGAGGGCCGGTACGAAGACGATCAGGCATATGACGAAGAAGCTCAGTACGAAGACGATCAGTTATATGATGAAGAGGGTCAGTACGAAGACGATCAGGCATATGATGAAGATGCTCAGTATGAAGATGAGCAGGAATATGACGAAGAAGCTCAGTATGAAGACGATCCGGCATATGACGAGGATGGTCAGTACGAAGATGAGCAGGAATATGACGAAGAAGCTCAATATGAAGACGATCAGGCATATGATGAAGATGCTCAGTATGAAGATGAGCAGGAATATGATGATGAAGCTCAGTATGATGAAGACAGGTCATATGAAGTTCAGTCTTCAGAAATAGAAAAAGGTTATGAAGAAGAGGCTCCAAAGGACAGGCATGACAGAGACAGCCGTATTTCAGAGACGGCAGAGCTTGTCGGCGGAGAAACTTTCTTTAGCGATAAGACAAATGAGCTGGTGATAGATATACCGCCTCTCGGTGTAGGTCCCGCATATGGCGGACCGGTCGAAGCGGGAGCACTGGCTGCAGCCGGCGCAGTTGCCGGAGGAAGGGTACGTACAGTGAGAACAGGCCACAGTTATTCTGAGAAATACTTCGAGGGTGATGACGGACAGCTTAGCCTCGGAATTCCTGAGCAGGATTCAGTTGAAAAGCAGATCACGGGTCAGATGACTCTTGGTGAGGAGCTTGATAACTGGGAGGAATTCAGACAGAAAAAAGAAGCTGAACTCCGTCTTAATATAGAGAAAAACATAAAGGATACCACGGGTCCTATATTTGCTGATTTTGAAAAGAAAACTCAGGAGAGCCTTTCAAGACATGCCGATCATGTTGAGATAGGCATCCCCAGAGAGAGGATTTTTGAGGATAAGTATGATACCAGGGGTGTTGATCTGATCCCTCCTCTTGAAGAAGTGGAAGAAGAGTATTCTGATGCAGAATATGAAGACGCAGAATATGCTGATACGGAATATGATGACGCTGAGTACGAAGACGCAGAATACGAAGATACAGAATATGCAGAGGATGCTTCCGGTACTGAGCCTGAATATTATGAAGAACAGGCAGCAGAGACAGATCCTGTATATGCTGCGGAGGCAGAGACAGCGCAGCCTGAGCCTGAACCCGAGCCGGTTTCACAGGATACTCATGGCACCACTATATGGAAGGAAGTTGATGCTGCGATACGTGCAGAAAAGCATGCGGCAGCGATCGCAGCCGGTGATTTTGCGGCAGCAGCGGATATAGCAGCCGAAGGACTTGCAGCAGGAGCAGAAATTACCGCAGCTGCAGTAGAAGGTGCTGCAATGGCAGAAGGAGCAGAGGTTGCAGGTGAGACGGCCGCAGCCGGTGTTGCAGTTGCAGGCGCAGAAGTGGCAGCAGAAGCTGTCGCGGAAGTGGCTGAAACCGCCGCTTCCGGAGCAGAAGCTGTTGCGGAAGCAGTTGAAGCTGCCGGTGAGGCAGGTGCCGCAACAATAACGGGAGTTATCGCAGAGGCTTCGGAAGAATCTGAACCCACTGAAGAGGAAAAGATGGCAGAGCCCGGACTTTCAACGGATCAGATGGATATAATTGCTGATGCTCTCGAGACAGATGCCGATAAAGTGGGAATCCAGACAGCATCTGATATGAATGATGATTACACACCGGGAGAAGCCGATGAACAGGCATTTTCCGATGAAGAACTTGATATATTCTCACGTTTCCTTTACTCAAAGAAGATGCGCCGTCAGATACTCAGTGCCATAGATGAGATAACACTTGCCGCATGTGTCGGCAATGCGATAATCACCGGTGATGAACAGCGTGAGACCAGAGCTCTTGCGAAGGCTCTTCTTAAGGAGATACAGCTTATCGATGGCAATTTTGACGAGAAGCGCATAGCGAGGGTCAGCGGTTCAAAGATGAACACCAAGGATGTGGCAGGAGTATGCACTCAGCTTGAGAATGGTGCTCTTGTTATAGAAGAGGCCAATGATCTTGAGATGGCTACGCTTGAAAGACTCACATCCGTACTTGAGAATACAGAAGCAGGGATCGTTGTCATCCTTATCGATGACAGGGATTCAATGGATGAGCTTATTGCTGATTATCCCATGCTCACCGGTTATTTCAGTGCCCGCATAGATATGCCTCCTCTTACTGACGGAGCGCTTGTTGACTATGCGACAGACTATGCTTTTGACAGGGAATACATGATAGACAGTGAAAAAGCAGTCCTTGCTCTTCATCAGAGGATAGACGAGCTTCAGATCGGTGAACATAATGTTACACTGGCAGAAGTTGAGCATATTGTGGATGAGGCCATAGAACGCTCCAAACATCGCCCTGTTTCAAGTTTTTTTGAAATTTTAGGTGGAAAGCGTTATGATAATAAATATGATATGGTTGTGCTGAAGGAGAAGGATTTCCAGCGCTGACCAAGGTTTTGGGGGTAACATTAATATATCCGGAAGGAGTATTTCTTATGGCAGGAAAAAAACAGGACGTCAGAGTAACTGCGCCTGTTCTCCAGGAGGAGACGGTATTTATTTCTGAAGCTGACCAGTATGTATTCGGTCAGGGTTCTCATTATGATATTTATAAAAAACTCGGAGCACATCCATGCACGAAAGACGGCAAAAAGGGTGTGTTTTTTGGTGTATGGGCTCCTCATGCAAGGAGTGTGAGTGTTGTCGGGTCATTTAATGACTGGGACACAAAAGCCTGTCCGATGCAGAAGCTTGGGGATGGAGGCATTTATGCCTGCTTCGTTCCGGAGGTAAAAGCCGGTGAGCTTTATAAATTCTTTATTGTGACTGCGTCAGGTGAAGGCATCTATAAGGCCGATCCTTTTGCAAACTATGCTGAGTTACGCCCGGGTACTGCTTCTGTCATCTTTGACATGAAGACTATAAAGTGGTCTGATGAGAAGTGGATGAATGAGCGAGCTGCGAAGGATCCGTTTGTTTCACCAATGTCCATATATGAATGTCATATAGGTTCCTGGATGAAGCATCCTGACGGAACAGAGGACGGTTTCTATAATTACAGAGAATTCGCTGATCGCATAGTTGAGTATTTCGATCATGCAAAGTATACACATATTGAGCTGATGGGCATACTTGAGCACCCGTATGACGGCTCATGGGGATATCAGGTTACGGGATACTTTGCTCCAACATCAAGATATGGAACACCTGAAGATTTTGCATATCTTATAAACAAGCTTCATAAAGCGGGTGTAGGTGTGATCCTTGACTGGGTTCCTGCGCATTTCCCGAAGGATGCCTTCGGTCTTGCGGATTTTGACGGTGAGCCACTTTATGAGCATCCCGATTCAAGGCTTGGCGAGCATCCGGACTGGGGCACAAAGATATTCAATTATTCAAAGTCTGAAGTAAGGAACTTCCTTATAGCGAGCGCTCTTTACTGGCTCAGGGAATTTCATGTTGACGGTATAAGAGTAGATGCGGTTGCCTCCATGCTTTATCTTGATTATGGAAAGCAGGATGGACAGTGGGTCGCAAACAAGTATGGTGGAAATGAAAACCTCGATGCCATTGAATTCTTCAAGCATATGAACAGCATAATAAAGAAGATGGGCAATGGTGCTATCACGATAGCAGAGGAATCCACGGCGTGGCCCAAGGTTACGGCTGCTCCGGAGGATGACGGACTTGGATTTACATTCAAGTGGAACATGGGATGGATGCATGATTTCTGCGAATATATGAAACTGGATCCGTATTTCCGCAAGGATAACCACAATAAGATGACCTTTGCGATGAGTTATAATTGCGCCGAGAAATACATACTTCCTCTTTCACATGATGAAGTGGTGCATCTCAAGTGCTCTATGCTTAACAAGATGCCCGGTTATCAGGTCGATAAATATGCAAATCTCCGTCTTGGCTACACCTTCATGTTTGGACATGCGGGAAAGAAACTTCTCTTCATGGGACAGGATTTCGGTCAGGAGAGAGAATGGAGCGAAAAGAGGGAGCTTGACTGGTTCCTGCTTGAGAACCCTCTGAACAGAGGCATGCTTACTTTCACCGAAGAGCTGCTTGCTTTGTACAGGGAAAACCGCTGTCTGTATGAGCTGGATGATTCCTGGGAAGGCTTTGAGTGGATCAATGCAAATGACAATTACCGTTCGACTTACAGTTTCATCCGTAAGTCAAAGGACGGAAAGAATAACCTTATCTTTATCCTCAATATGACACCGATGGAGATAAAGGATTACAGTGTAGGTGTACCGAAGAAAGGCAAATACAAACTGGTCCTCAATTCCGATGAAGAAAGATTTGGAGGAAACGGAGCAGTACTTCCCGCAGAAATAAAATCCAAAAATTTTGAATGCGACGGAAAGGATCATATGATATTATTTGATCTGCCTCCTTTTGGAGCTGCCGTATACGGATTCTCCTATATTTGAGATTTCTGCGGTAAAAATTTGAAAGAAATGATTTATTCTGGTGTAAAATGGCTGGCGATATAAACATAAAACCTGTTCCGAAGAGTGAATCGGAACGCCGGTATGCATCCGGTACCAAAGAACTCAGATGGCGTAAGCTTATGGATTCGGAAAGGGACAGGTTAAGAGATTACTATAGGGGAGAATATTTCGCAGGTTCCGTATTTGTGGCGATACTTCTTGTAATATCCCTTGTGTTTACCGTTATTACTGTATTCAGTTCGGTTGTACGTTTCAATCAGGGAGAACATATGCAGGCGTTGGTATATGCAGGGATCCTGATCATCCTGTATGCCCTGCTCATAACACTGACGCGTCTGCTTATACATCAGCCCAAGAGGGAACTGAATGCGATAAGTAATGATACCGCGATCGCCTGTGAGACTTCGATAGAGAGTAAATATCTGCAGAAGAGGGCTTCGTTGGAAGACTACATTTCGTCATATCGCCTGCGATGCAGGGCTGATGTCAGACTGCCATATGATGAAGATGAAGTGGGAAATGTAATAAGCAGGGGCCGTTATCCCCTGAAGGCAGTCGGTATGAACGACCGTGTTTACAGAAGAGTGAAGAACGGTGAAGATGTGCTGGTTGTGTTTTTCCCCGAGAATCCCGGAGATCAGCCTGATGAACAGAATATGGAGATATTCAGGATAAGGTGATCAGGGGTTAAAAAATCTGCCGTTCTGTCCGAAATTATAAGTGATAATAGCTTATTTCGGAGAAAATGCCTATGAACAGCGCAAATTATGATCACATGATAAATGATAAACGTCCCGCAGACAGCTATGCTTCCGCAAAGGGAGCAGCTGTTCCGGGATTTTTTAGTGTAAAGGAAACCGACAGGGAAGAGTTGAAAAAAGCAGTAAGGTCGGCAGCAGGAAACACATATTCGGTGAATCTGGGGAGCAGCAGTATTGTTCCCGGTACAGGCGCTTTTGATAAGAATGGGCTCATTGACGGGGTATCCGGCAAAAAGAATGCTGCAGCCCTTTTGAATGATCCTCTCGCAAAAGACAAAGCATCGGTTATGAAGGATAAGATGATACTCTTATCCAATACGATGTCTGATGAAGGTTATAAAAAGGCCGCAGAAGACGGTTTTGATCTGGCTGCGATCGACCCTGATGAGGCAGTTACAATAGGTGACGAGATAAGAGCCACTATAGCCAGGGCCGGCGTTGTGATAAATGGCTTCAATGATGATATAAGCACGGAAAAGCTCGTCCGGATAACCGGAAGCCCTGCTATGGCAGAGTCTATTAAGAAGAGTTTTGATGCTGCAGGCCTTCCTCTTACCGCGGAAAATGCAGCGGGCATGAAGGAAATGCTCGATATGGCCGAAGGCATTAAGACGCTTTCAGAAGATACAAAGCTTTATATCGCTGCCAATTCCCTGGAACCGACGGTTGAGAATATATATTATGCCGGGCACAGCACGGGAATGACTAAAGCCTATGGGAAAGAGACTGCTGATCTTCCCGAAGCTATCATGGAGCAGTTAAAGAAAGTCATAGAAGAAGCGGGATTCGTTTCGGATGATAGCAATACCGCAGCGGCTGCTGCTCTGGTAAAGGCTGATATACCGGTTACCGCAGAAAGTTTTGCTGCATATAAGGAACTGGAAAAAATAGATTTCCCACTTGATACGGATAAGCTTATCGAAGCAGGTACAAAGGCTGTTGCTGACGGAAAGCCCGCATATGAAGCTGATCTTACAGGCAGGCCTTCACTGATTGAAAGAGCGGTATCTGCCAAAGAGACGATAGAAAAAGCAGATGATGCCACTATAGGAAAACTTATTTCTGAAGATAAGGAAATAAGTATTGAGAATCTGAAGGCAGCAGAAAATGCAGCTGATAAAGGTGCATATGAAGTTACCGATACAAATGTAAACCTTGTAAAAGCCAGACGTATCATGGAGGAAACAAGGCTCCACATGTCCGTTCAGGTTAATTTCACTATGCTTAAGCAGGGGATATCGATCGAAACAGAACCTCTTTCGGATCTGGTTGAGAAACTCAAAAGTGTTGAATCAGAGATAAACAGGATAAGATTTGATGCGGAAGAAACGGCTGAAGCCGATACAAGGGCGGAACTCTATAAAGAGAGCCTTGATACGGTGGAAAGCCTCAAAAATATGCCTGCTGCTGTATTTGGAAGCTATGTTCAGATAAGCATTCAGACAGTGAGCATAAACGAGCTGTCGGTTCAGGGCGAAATCCTGCGCAGGCAGTACGAAGCCGCAGGTCAGGCATATGAGACCATGCGTACAGAGGTAAGGACGGATCTCGGTGATTCACTTAGTAAGGCATTTGCAAATGCAGGTGATCTGCTGGATGAGATCGGTATAGAAAAAACAGATCCGAATTTAAGGGCGGTAAGGATACTCGGTTACAACAGCATGGAGATAAATGAGTCATCTGTAAATTCTGTTAAGGCTGCTTACAGCTATGTTGACGGGATAATAAACAGGATGACACCTGCTGCGACCTTAAGCCTTATCAGGAGCGGAGATAATCCGCTTAAGATGAGCATGGACGAGCTGGACAAACGTCTTGCGGCTGAGGATACGTCAAACAGTCCTGAAAAATACAGTGAGTATCTCGTGCGGATGCAGGAAAAAGGACTTATAAGTGATGAAGAATCGGAGTCATTCATAGGCATATACAGACTGCTTCATCAGGCAGCATCAAATGACGGCGCCGCAGTTGGAATGCTTATGAAATCGGGAGCCGAAATAAATTTTGCGAATATACTCACAGCAGTAAGAAGCCGTCGTGATACAGGTCTTGATGTGACAGTTGATGATCTGTATGACGGGATGACTTCGAAGGTTTCGTCTGATATCTCTTTACAGATAGAGACTGCATATACTCAGGTCCGTGCCGAAAGCAATATGGAAAGCATAAGGGATGCGGTCCATATTCCAACGGAAATATATGAAGAACTGATAGATAGTGAAGTGATAGCAACCGCCGATCATGCACGGGGACTGGACGCCCTAAGAAAAAACAGAGGAGGCCTGTTTAAGACCGGTGAAAAGTCGGCATCTCTGCTTGCTGCTGATAATGCAGACGCAGGAGACATTGTAGGTGCAGCTATAGAAGATATGATACGTTCTTCTTATGCAAGAGTTATCGATGAATTCAATGACAGGGACAGTGCGGGAGCAGCGTATTCTGAAATGACATCTCTTATGGAGTCAGTATTTGAGAGTGCGGCCTTTAAAGACGGTGAACGCATAGATGTCAGGGAGTACAGTCTTGCCATGAAGCAGCTCCATGTGGCCGGAGACCTTGCACGTGAAGAATCTTATGAGGTTCCTATGGAAATAGGCGGTGAGATGAGTTCCGTAAGCATCCGGATCCGCCATGAGGGCAGAGGTGAAGCTTCAGCTGAGATAAATATGGAGACCGTCGGTTTCGGAAGTGTCAGAGGGCGGCTTGAAGCAGCTCAGGGCAGCGTAAAGGCTATGATCCTTACAGGCAGCAGGGAGCTTAAGTCTGAAGAAAACAGGGTTTTGGGACTGCTTTCGGAGGCAATGCATGCGGAAGGTGTAAGTTTCGGTGGTGCTGATATCATATACTCTGAGAAGATGAGTGTTAATATTTCGCACAGAAATGCCGATGTAAATAGTAACAGTGACGATACAGCAGCGCTTTACAGAGCATCAAAAGTATTTATAAAAGTATTCGGAGGTACGTTATGAGGATTAATTACAATGCCAGTGCAGTAGTGACAAACAAAACTCTTAACAGAAATGACGAACTCATGAGTCAGTCAATGGAGCGTCTGTCCTCCGGTTTTAAGATTAATTATGCCAAGGATAATCCTGCAGGTCTTGCCATAGCAAACAGAATGAATGCACAGATCAAGGGCTTGGGCATAAGCGGAAGAAATACAAATGACGGAATATCTGTTGTTGAAACTGCAGATGGTGCTCTTACAGAGGTAACAGCCATACTGCAGCGTATGAATGAACTTGCCGTAAAGTCAGGAACAGATACTCTCACTGATGGTGACAGAGAGATGATACAGGCTGAGATAGAACAGCTTCAGAAAGAGATAACCCGTATTGCAAAGGATACGGAATTTAACGGTCAGCCGCTTTTGGACGGTACTTTTGATCTTAAGGCATACAGTGACAACAAGGCTGTGATGGATATAGATTACTATACCGAGGATGTTGATCCCGGAAAATATACCGTTGATCTGAGCCGGCTGCTACACTTCGATGCAAACGGGATCCCTGACAGCGTGGATGTAACATCAGCAGCGCTTACTTCAGACAATTTTCCTTCAGCTGATACTCTTTCGGGATCTGTTGAAGCCATAACGGATGAAAACGGCCAGCTGGTTAGAAGCCGCGTTAGCATAAAGGGCAGCGGTGGATTTGAAATGGATTTCAAAATCGAAGGATCACAGGCAAATGTAACCGGAGCCGGAGTTGTAACAATAGATGTTACCGGCATAGGTGCAATGAAGATACAGACCGGAGCTAATGAAGGCAATGAGATCGCTATACAGATAAGAGAGATATCTCTTTCAAAGATGGGGATTCCATTTGATGCTAATGATCCCGAAAGACTTGATCTTTCAACCAGGGATGGAGCGGAGAGAGGCATCGAACAGATTAAGGGAGCACTTGATTACGTGAACAGTGTACGTTCAAGGCTCGGTGCTTTCCAGAACCGACTTGAGCACAATGCTACAAGTGTAAGTGTTTCCGAAGAGAATATGACTGCATCATATTCAAGGATAATGGATGTGGATATGGCTGAAGAGATGACCACATATACAACACAGCAGGTGCTCTCACAGGCAGGTATATCGATGCTGGCACAGGCTAATGAAAGACCTCAGCAGGTTCTGCAGCTGCTTCAGTAATATACGGATAAAGGATCATCAAAACCAATGAAAGGAAGATGAGCATATGACAAGTGAAGCTAAACAGGATTTCATGCTCCGTATAAGCGAAGCGAATAAAAGTCGCATGGTTGTTATACTTTACGATATGTTTCTTACATATGTGAAAGAATCTGTTACCAGCAGATCCGGTAAAGAATATACCCTCGAAGATCTTGAAACATACAGGATAGGGATCAGGAATGCAAAGGCTGTACTGCGTGAACTTATCGAGTCACTGAATATGGAATATGACATAGCCCGCAGGACTTATCAGATATACCGTTTTGTTGAAAGAGAATTGATCATGGCAGACATACGCAGGGATCCCGAAGGACTTCCCGAGGTAATAAAGATCATGAAATCTTTAAGAGATGCCTATGAAGAGGCAACTGAAGCGGATGATTCGGAACCTCTTATGAAAAACACGGATATGATATATGCGGGAATGACTTATGGAAAAGGTACGCTTGCCACAGGAAGCAGGGCTGCCGGTACTAACAGAGGTTTCCTGGCATAAGAACAGAGCTTATATATCTAAGAATAAGACCTGATAAAACAGGTCTTATTTTTCTTTTGTTTTATAAAACACGTGGTCTTGTCATGAGAGGTTTAAGAAATTAAAATTAACTGCATACTGTCATCAATACATATTAGAGAAGGAAAAATGAAGAAAATAAATATAAAGAATCGGTTTTTAAAATATCCGGTCTCAATAGCTGCATTGATCATTACAGCAATATTCGTATTGTCACTGTATGATTCTTTTGATATTAATGGTTTATGGCGTTATCTGATCGGAAGAGACATACTGGAAAGAGGCATTATCTTTGATAATCCGTATACATGGATAAATGGAACAGAATGGTCTCAATCAGAATGGATGTTTGATCTGTTGTATTATTTTTCTGTGAAGACATTTGGGATGGCCGGATATGTTATCCTGTTGATCATTCCGCTTGCAGCGATATGGACGATAGGCTATTTACAGAGAAAAAATGAAATAAGTGCTTTTTTGTATTCTGTATTTTTCATGGTTGCATTCATTTCTTTTCCTAAAGATACGGCGAGTTCTCCGACATTCGGTTCCGCCATACTTTTACCTGTGCTTATAATTGGGTATCTTAAGTTTGATTCTATAATAAAGAAGTTAATATTGTCATTTGTGTCTGGAATCGTTCTTTCTAATTTTGATCTTTCTGAAGCTGTTATCGTAGCATTCTTTCTTATCCTGTGCTTTATCATAGATCAGGCATTCGATCTGTATAATAAAAAGTTTGATCTGAAAACATGTCTTAAATCATTGGGAATTCCGTTCGTTTATCTGGCAGGTATGTTTGTAAATCCTGCAGGTATCAATGTAGTCAGGGAAGGAAAGCATCTGATATCGTATTACTTTGACGGGCATCCGTATGCTCCGGAGAAGCTTATACCGTCTATAGTTGTACTCCTTGTGATCATGACCTGTGGATATGCTGTTATATCCGATCGAAAAAAAGAGGATTGTATAGTTTTTGTTGAGGTAACAGCTGCAGTAATACTTTCTTTTGTTTCGTGTAAAGTCGGAATATCAGCGATATATCTGATGATCGTTTTTCTGCCGGTATATTTTTACGGAATGTTTAAAGGTATTCTTGGAGATCTGATCAAAATTCAGATCGAATATCAGCCGGCAGATCGATTGACGATCATAGGTGTTCTGATCGGAACAGTTATTTCCGTGATCGTATCGATAGCCGGATATCCGAAAGATTATGGATCGTATGTTCATAATGAACAGGCAGCAGTTATTTCGGACGAAATGATAGAGTGCCTGAAAGGGGCAGAGGGACTTTACATGCTTCACAGCGATGAAGTGGCCGACTATCTGATGTGGAATGGGATATCGGTAATGTATGATACGCGTGATATTAATTATTCTATTGGAACAGAAGGAGATGTTACGCAGAACGGGATCATTTCTTCGGTAAAGAATGGGAGTTTTGCTGAGGGTCAGTTTGATGAATTGTTTAAGTATTACAATTCCGTACTGATAGATCCTTCATGCGAAAGATCGGAATGGTATTTTAAATATAATTCGGCTTTCGAACTGGTGATGACGGATGACTGTGGTAATTCGCTGTATATAAGAAGGTGAGATTAAATGGAAAAAAATAAATCCGGTTTTTTACAGATAATGATTAAGATCACAGTTTTTGCTGCGGCGATGTTCTTCTTATGGTTAGGCGTGTTTAAACTGTTCGGGAATTTAGATTATGATATGATATGGCATTACCTCATGGGGAGGGATATACGATTAAACGGAATATCATGTGAAAATCCCTATTCCTGGATAAAAGGAACCGTATGGAATCAGCAGGAATGGCTGTATGATCTGATCTTTTATTCAGTGGTTGAGTTTGGTGGAATGCTTGGATATATGATAATGGCACTAATACCGCTTGTGGTTATATATGTAGTGGGGATTCTTTACGGCACTAAGGGAAAGAGTGCTTTTATCTATCTCATTTTTTATGCAGCCGTATTCATCTTTATGCCTAAAAATGCTATCAGTAGGCCGGTATATTATTCAACACTTTTTCTTCCGATACTTGTTTTGGTTTATTTAAAGCTTCAGAAAAACTTAAAGATGGTGATCATTTTTTTTCTGTCAGGGATTCTTTTGTCAAATATGCATCTCGGGCAGGGTGAAGCAATAGGTTTATTTTTGATCATATGTTTTATGGTCGATCTTGTATACGGAGTGATGAATAAAAGTATTGATCCAAAGTATTATGCCGGAAGGATATCCGGGATCATTCTTTTCTTTGTCGGGCTGTTTTTCAATCCTGTAGGGGTAGGAATGGTCATGGAAAGCTTTAAGATGCTGCTTTTTGGTGTCAGCTCAGAATATAATACTTATATAAAAGAATGGAGGCCCTATTCTCCGAATAATCTGCACAGGGCTTTATTTCTGGTAATGGTTGTGCTTATCTGCGGATATGGTTTGTCCAGATTCAAAGAAAAAGAAGATTATATAAAAATAGGTCTGATCCTTGCTTCAGTGCTTGCGATCTTTAAATCTGCCAAGTGTGGAGTAATTTCTGTAATGCTGATACAGGTATTCCTTTATAAGTATCTGATTGATTTTGCAAGATGGATCGCAGGAAACAAGATCAAATATATAGATAAGCATAAACCATTAAATATGTATTCTGTTGCCGGAATGGTAGCAGGTATTGTGATCTCGATAAGTATCCTGCTTAGTAAATATCCGGACAGCTTTGGTGAATATGTAGATCAGAGCCGGGCTTTGAAGATTTCGGATGAGGTGATGGATTGTCTAAAGGAAAGGAAAGACAGCCATCTGCTGAATGGATACAATAGCAGCAACTTTCTGATGTGGAATGATATAAAAGTTATGGTCGATACAAGGTTTTTCCCGTACGATTATGAAGATGATGAAATAAATGCAATAGATGGTGTTTTTTCGCTTGTTCTAACGAGAAGTTCAGCGGAAGAAATAAAGGAAGTACTGGATAAATTTGATATTGATACAGTATTGATAGATGATGAATTAAAACCTGTTGAATGGTATTTTAAATACAGCAGTAAGTATGAACTTGCTGTATCGGATTCATTCGGAAATGCCGTGTACATTCGTAAACAATAGAGATCATATCAATAGAAATTATATCAATAGAAATCAGATTAAAATCAGATTAATAAAGATCAGATCAACAGAAACGGAAAACATCTCATGAAGAAAAAAGCAGTTAAATATTTGCTGTCCACAGCATTATCGGTAACATGCCTGTTCGGTTCTGATATGTTTGCGGCACCCGGTCTTAAGTATGTTTTTGCAGGGGAACAGCTCGGAGAGAATGATTTTGATGATGGCAAGGGATTGCCGTGGCATATAGTTGAATCCGCGACAGGTGAGATGGAGTTTGAGATCGCAGATGGCGTGTACCGTATCACAATAGTTAATCCGGGCGGAGCATCCAACGGAGGCGAGGACCGTTGGGACTGCCAGTTCAGGCACAGGGGTCTTACCATAGTTCAGGGGCACAATTATCATGTGCATTATGAGATAAAGGCCTCCAATACAGGAAAGTATTACACAAAGATCGGTAATCTGGACGGCACCAAAGAGATATGGCACAACATGAGCAATGGTTCGGATCTTGATTCCACATGGGATCCTATCTCTTATGATACTGCTGATCAGTGGAAGACAGTGGATCTTAGCTTTACTGCAAACCAGAGTATGGATGTGGCAGAGTGGGCATTCCATCTGGGCGGCGATGGACAGTATACAAACGGTGTGTGCTTCCCTGCCGGAACAGTGATCGAGTTTGACAACATGTCTCTTATTGATGAGTCATCGGATGAGAATGATTATGTGGCTGAGGTTCCGTGGGTGCGTTCAGACATACTTACCAATCAGGTGAGTTATTTTGAGGGCATGCAGAAGAAAGCTACCATGCTCTGCTCTGACAGTTCACCGGTAAAGTTTTCGCTCCATGATGAAAACGGAAAGGAAGTATGGAACGGAAAGTCAAAGCCTGCAGGCCATGATGCCGATTCGGATGATGATGTGCATATTCTTGATTTCTCTGAATATGATAAGGCAGGCAGGTATACTCTAAAGGCCGGAAACGGTGCGGTTTCAAGGGAGTTTTCCATAGGTGATTCCGAAACCTATTCCGCGATGCTCTATGATTCTCTCAATTACTTTTATCAGAACAGATCCGGGGTCCCCATCGAAAGTCAGTTCATTACGTCAGGAGATAAAGACCGTCTTGCAAGAGCAGCCGGACATTCTTCCGACAATGCTCAGATAGTTTCATCATTTACAGACAATACAGCGGTGACCGGACAGAGTCAGGATGTGACCGGCGGCTGGTACGATGCGGGTGATCACGGAAAATATGTTGTTAACGGCGGCATCTCCCTCTGGCTTTTACAGAATATGTATGAAGCTGCGTTAAAGACAGGGAATGAAAAGGCCTATGCGGATGGCTGCATGAATATTCCGGAGAATAATAACGGATATCCGGATATCCTTGATGAAGCCCGTTTTGAAATGGACTGGATACAGACTATGCTTGTGAAAGATGGTGAATACAAAGGTATGGTCTATCACAAGGTTCATGATGACAAGTGGACAGGGCTTGGCATAGCACCTTCAGATGATGATAAGACAAGAGTGATACTTCCTCCCACAACAGCGGCAACACTTAATGCCGCAGCATGCGGGGCACAGGCTGCACGTCTGTGGAAGGGGATAGATGATGCATATTCCAAACAGTGCCTTGAATTTGCAAAGACTGCATATGAGGCAGCAAAGGCTCATCCTGATCAGTTTGCTCCCAGTGGCAATTTCGAAGGCGGTGGAGCATACGGCGACGATGATGTGAGTGATGAATTCTACTGGGCTGCAGCGGAACTTTATATAACAACAGGTGAAGCAGCCTATCATGATGATATGAAGGGATCAGGGTTCTTCTTAGAGCTCCCTACTGTTCTTTCCGGAGGCGAAAGCGTTGATACCTGCGGTGGTTTTGACTGGGGGCATACAGCAGCACTCGGGACCATTTCGCTTGCGATAAACGATGACAAAGTTGACAAAGCGGATGCTAAGAGCGCGGCCGATGCTATCATTTCTTCTGCTGATGAATTTATAAAAATAGAAGATAAGCAGGGTTACGGACTGCCTTATGGCCAGAGCACTCTTTCAAGCACCGACAGTGATACCGGATATATATGGGGCTCCAATTCGCTGGTTGCGGATAATGGAATAGTGCTTGCGTATGCATATATCTTAAACGGAGATGCAAAGTATCTGAACGGTGCTGTGTCTGCTATGGATTATCTGCTCGGAAGAAACGCAATGGATTATTCCTATGTGACAGGTTACGGCACCCATGCTGCAAGGTATCCGCATCACCGCTACTGGGCTAATCTGATAGATGACAGTTTTCCGTCAGCGCCAAATGGCGTGCTGGTTGGCGGACCTAATTCCGGAATGGATGATCCCTGGGTAAGAGGAAGCGGCTGGAAAAAAGGAGCCATTCCTCCGGCCAAATGCTATATGGATCATATCGAAGCATATTCTGCTAATGAATGCACGATCAACTGGAATGCGCCTCTTGCATGGCTCACGGCTTTCATTACTGAAAACACAAAAGAAGGCATAAAGCAGGGTGCGGTCAATCTGAGCCCTGCCGCAGTCCCGTCATCATCTGAAACAAAGATAAACGAGGCAGCCGGAACCGCTCCTGCAAATAATGGTGAGAATCCGTCTCCTTCAGAGCAAAATGCTTCGGAAAAAGGCGCAAAAGGAGAAAAACAGGGTGTATCCATGTGGATCATTGCACTTATCATACTTGCGGTCGTTGTGATACTTGTTACGGCTGAAATACTGATCTACAAGTTCCTTAAATCCAGGAAGGCTAATTATATCGCAGTTCCTTCAGGCGGCACGGATCAGACCGGAAATGATACCGCAGTTCCTTCAGGCAGCACGGATCAGAACAGGGATCCGGAGTTTCTGTATGATGCTTACGGACAGCCTCAGATGCGCATATTATATGATTCTGAAGGAAATCCTGTTTACTTGCCATTGAAGTAATGTTATAATTTGTCGTTGCTGATTTTTGATGAGCAGGGAAAGGAATTAATCCATGAGCGGTATCTTTGGTGTTGCTTCAAAAAATAATGCTTCGATCGATCTGTTTTTCGGTATAGACTATCATTCGCACCTTGGAACAAGGCGCGGCGGTATGGTCGTATACGGAAAGGATGGCTTTTCAAGGGCCATTCACAATATAGAGAACACTCCGTTCCGTACCAAGTTTGAAGATGATATGGAATCCATGCAGGGTGGACTTGGAATAGGATGTATTTCCGATTACGAGCCTCAGCCCATACTTGTACAGTCGCACCTCGGAACATTTGCCGTTGCCACTGTCAGCAAGATAAACAATATGGATGAACTCATAAAGGAAACCTACAGCACACGCTCGCAGTTCCAGGTAATGAGTTCGGAGGAAGTAAATGCCACTGAGCTTGTGGCATGGCTGATCAATTCAAAAGACAGTATCGCGGAAGGTATCCAGTACGCGCAGGAAAAGGTAGACGGCTCTCTTACGCTTCTTGTTCTTACAAAAGAAGGCATATATGCCGCCCGTGATCCTCTGGGACGTACACCTCTTCAGATAGGTAAAAAAGAGGATGCCTACTGTGCATCATTTGAAAGTTTCGCTTATGTAAATCTCGGATATAAGGATTATTCTGAGCTCGGCCCCGGTGAGATAGTATTTATGACTCCCGATGGCATAGAGCAGATAAGAAAGCCCGGTAACAGAATGCAGATATGTGCATTCCTCTGGGTATATTATGGTTATCCCAACTCAATGTATGAAGGTGTAAGCGTTGAGGAAATGCGTTACCGCAACGGTGCGATGATCGCAATGCGCGATGAGAACAGGGATGAATTGGATTATGCGGCAGGTGTTCCGGATTCAGGGACCGCACATGCCATCGGTTATGCAAACGAGGCAAGGATCCATTTCGAAAGACCTTTCATAAAGTACACACCCACCTGGCCCAGATCTTTCATGCCTACAAACCAGAGCGTGAGAGAGATGATCGCAAAGATGAAGCTTGTGCCGGTGGAACATCTTATACAGAACAAGAGCATGGTGCTTATCGATGACTCGATCGTAAGAGGCACACAGCTCAGAGATACGATAAAGTATCTTTACAACAGCGGTGCAAAAAAAGTGCACGTAAGGGCAGCATGTCCACCTATCACGTTTGCATGTAAGTTCCTCAATTTCTCCCGCTCAAGGTCAGTGATGGACCTCATAACCCGTCGTGTAATACACGATCTGGAGGGTGACAAAGATGTGGAGAAACTTGATGATTACAGCAATCCCGATCATCCTTGTTACAGGCACATGGTTGCAGAGATCTGCAAGAGACAGGGCTTTGATTCCCTGCAGTTTGAGCGCCTCGATGACATGATAAAGGCGATAGGACTTCCTGAGTGCAATATTTGTACATACTGCTGGAACGGAAAAGAGTAAATAGGAGGAAACTATGGACGACAAGACTAGAAAAAGTTTTGAGGAAGATCTTGATAAGTTCATAAAGAAAGCCAAGAAGAAGGGCGTCACCGAGTATCAGGATGTCGTCAATGTCTTCAATAAGTATGAACTTACGGAAGAGGAATTCGATCTTGTATGGAATGCCCTCGATAAGAACAGCATAGTTTTAAGCAGCCCCGTTGATGATGCTCCCGATTCGGAACTCGATGAAATCGATGAGGAGAGCGAAGAGATCGAAAAAGAGATAGAAGATCTCGATAAGGACAGCTCACTTGATGAAAACGCCGCTATGGCCGATTCTGTTCACATGTACTTAAAAGAGATCGGATCTGTTGAGCTCCTTACAATGGAAGAAGAGATCGAACTTGCCAAGCGTATCGAAGCAGGCAAGGCGGCAAGGGAAGAAAATGAAAAGCTTGCCGAGAAGATAGAAGGTCTCAAGAAGGCAAGGAATAAGGAAAAGGCTGCCAAGGATAAGAGAACATGGCAGGCAAAGATGCGTGCAAATAAAAAGGTCATCGATGACGCAAAAGATGCTATCGATCATCTGACAAGCGCAAACCTTCGTCTTGTTGTAAGTAACGCAAAGCATTATCTCGGCAGAGGCATGAACTTCCTTGATGTTATTCAGGAAGGAAACTTAGGTCTCATGAGAGCCGTTGATAAGTTTGATTATCACAAAGGCTACAAGTTCTCCACATATGCAACATGGTGGATACGTCAGGCTATAACAAGATCCATCGCCGATCAGGCGCGTACAATAAGACTTCCGGTACACATGGTTGAAAACATCAACCGTATCGTACGTATCAGAAGAACTCTTACCAGCGAACTCGGACGTGAGCCTTCAACTGCTGAAGTAGCAGCCAGAGCCGATATGGATGAGGCAAAGGTTCAGGAGATCATGAGGATCTCGGCAGAGCCTATATCACTTGAGACTCCTGTCGGTGAGGAGGAAGATACAACGATCGGAGATATGGTGGACGACAAGACCACGGTTGCTCCTGAGGAGGCAGCTGCAAAGACACTCTTAAGGCAGCAGATCATGGAATCCATGGAAGCGCTCGATGAAAGAGAGCGTGAAGTGCTTATCTTAAGATATGGTCTCCGCGATGGCCAGCCCCAGACTCTTGAAGAGGTCGGAAAGAAGTTCTCGGTAACACGAGAGCGTATCCGTCAGATCGAGGCAAGAGCGATAAAGAAGCTGAAGCTTCCTTCAAGACTCAAGAAGCTCGATGGTTTCATCTGATAATCACAAAGGTATTAAATCATGAAAAAGACAGAAGCTCCGGCAGGCAAAGAGAAAAAGTGGTTTGCAGCTGTGACGCTCAGCTGTCTTTTTCTTTTTGTACTTTGCGCCGGACTTACGATATTTGTTGATCCGTATTTTCATTATCATGCTCCGGTGGAAGGCATATCTTATTCGCTTACGGACGGACGCTATCAGAATGACGGAATAGCAAGACACTTCAAATACGATACTGTTATCACCGGAACTTCCATGGCGGAGAATTTCAAAACAAGCGAAGCGGATGCGCTCTTTAATGCGCATACCGTAAAGATCACTTACAGGGGCGGTCTTTTTAAAGAGGTTGATCAGGGCGTAAAGAGAGCACTTTCATCAGGGAATGATGTGAAGCGTGTGATCAGAAGTCTTGATTATTCATTTCTTGTAAAGGATAAGGACCAGAAGCATGATGACCTGGATTTCGGTCATCTTGAACCTCCTGAATTCATGACCAATGACAATCCGTTTGATGATGCCGCATACCTTCTGAACAAATCGATATTTACGGAAGCGGTTGCAGGGGATCTTAAGAATTCGCTTGACGGTGAACCTTCCGATACATTTGATGAGTACGGCAACTGGATGGCAGAGGCACCGGGCTTTGGAAAAGATCAGGTGCTCTCAACCTATGTCATACAGGGACGTGTGTCTGAAGAGGTTCCGGTAAGTGAAGCAGAACTAAAAACAGTCCATGATAATCTTGAGCAAAACGTGATACAAACTGCGCTTGACAATCCCGAAACGGAATTCTATCTCTTCATCACGCCATACAGCATATATTACTGGGATATGATGGATTCACAGGGGAAGCTTAAGTGGCAGCTTGATATAGAAGAGGCAGCAGTAAGACAGTTGCTTGAAGTGCCTAATATTAAGCTTTTTGCCTGGGGGGACAGAGCTGATATAGTCACAAATGCTGATAATTACAAGGATCAGGCCCATTATGGCGACTGGATCAATACGATGATACTTAATGATATGGCAGCAGGAGATTCACTTATCACAAAGGAAAACTGTGACGGGTATTTTGAACGCGAAAGGGAACTGTATATGAACTTTGATTATGAGGGCCTTCACTGATGTCCTTTGCAAGTTACATATTCATACTCATATTTATGCCGCTCACGGTGTTTATTAAACTTTTCCTGGACGGCAGGAAATATTACAAGGCAGCTGATATTTTTCTCATCTGCGCTTCTTTTGTTTTCTGCGGATTTTATAAACCTGTTTATGCCTGCGTGCTGCTTGTGTCGCTGGTCATTAATTTTCTGTTTTCAAGATTGTTATTAAAAAAGAGCGGACAGAAGATGCTTTTAACAGGGGCGATAGCCGTGAATGTTCTGGCGCTCTTTTATTTCAAGTATTTTAATTTCTGCCTTTCGGCATTTGCAAAGATAAGCGGCGGTGAGTTCAGGGCGTTAGATATAATTCTTCCGCTCGGGATAAGCTTTTATACATTCAGACAGCTTGCCTATCTTGTTGATTCATACAGAGGTGAGACAAAGGATGTGTCATTTAGGGAATATGCACTCTTTATCTCATATTTTCCTACGCTTATACAGGGCCCCATCACGCTTCAGGAAAGCTTCATTCCGCAGCTTAAAGATTTAAACTCCAGAAAAGCAGATTACACAAGGCTTTCACACGGTCTGTATCTCTTTTCCGTAGGGCTTTTAAAGAAGACTCTGTTTGCGGATGTGTTCGGAAGAGCCGTGGATACAGCCTTTGCATATCCGGATCTGCTTTCATCATCAGATGTGATACTGATCTCGCTCTTTTATACATTCCAGCTATACTTTGACTTCAGCGGCTATTGCGATATGGCTGAGGGTGTATCCGGGATGATGAACATAAAGCTTCCGCACAACTTTGATTCTCCGTACAAGGCGGTATCCATAGAAGATTTCTGGAGACGCTGGCATATGACTCTCACAGGTTTCTTAAGGAAATACATATACTTTCCGCTTGGGGGAAGCCGCAGGGGAAAGATAAGGACATATATCAATATCATGATAATATTCCTGATAAGCGGTATATGGCACGGAGCTAATTATACGTTTATAATATGGGGCCTGATACACGGAATGCTCAATTGCTTTGACAGGCTGATTAAAAAACTTATGCCGGAAAAGCAGAATACATTGGTAAAATGTATAAGGGTAGTTTTTACTTTCACAGCTGTGAATTTCCTTTGGCTGCTTTTCAGATGCGGAAGTCTTTCACAGGCTGCGATGCTTTTCGGGCGACTCTTTGAGGGACGTACCGAAGGGATGACAGCAGTGATATCATCAGGATTTAACATACCGGAATTCAGGATAGTTGAGAGCTTTGTTCCTTTTGCTGCAAGTATGGTCACAAAGATGCCGGCACTGCCTGCTTACATTTTCCTCGGTGCTGCAGCTGCTGTGGTATTTGTTTGCAGGAACAGTCATGAAACTGAGTTTAAGCCGGATGTGAAGACGGCGTTGTTCACGATAGCGGCTCTGTTCTGGTCGGTGATGAGTTTTACCGGTATTTCGTCATTTATTTATGCAGGTTTCTGAAGGAGGAGTTGATATATGGAAATCTATCTGATCATTTTATCAGTGGTGCTTCTTATCATAAATACAGTTCTTATCATCATGCAGATCATTTCGGGCAAAAAGAAATCTGAAGGGCCCGATGCAGCAGCGGCAGCAGAGGAAGCCAAAAAAGAGATACTGGATGAGCTTGATGCCACAGCGGATGATCTTGAGAAGGATATGAGAGATTATATTTCTCTTCAGATAAATCAGGTTCGCAGTGATTTTGGACAGAAGCAGTCTGAGCTTAAGCAGGAACTTATGACCAGCGAAGGCGCGATGAAGCAGGAGCTTATGGCTTCACAGGCTTCACTTAAGCAGGAACTGCTAAATTCACAGCAGTTGCTCAAGCAGGAAGTCACGGCTTCACAGACATCTCTCAAGCAGGAGCTTACCGCTTCTCAGGAGAAGTTTGGAAATCAGATGACGGAAGCGCAGAAGACAGACAGGGAGTCCATGAACGAGCTGCTTGCCACAAAGTTAAGCCATCTGGATGAGACTTCAAAGAAGCAGACAGAGAGCATGGAGAAAGGGATCACTGCACTCAGGGAAAGCACTGAAAAGAATCTCATTGAGATAAGAGAGAATAACGACAGAAGCCTTAACCGCATCCGTGAGGATAATGATAAAAAACTTACCGAGCTCAGCGACCGTACCGATAAGAAGCTTGATGAGATAAAAGGTACGGTTGATGAAAAGCTTACAGAGACATTGAACAAGCGTATCAGTGAATCCTTCAAGAGCGTGAGCGACCAGCTGGAGCAGGTGTATAAGGGCTTGGGAGAGATGAAGAATCTTGCCGGAGATGTGGGCGGACTTAAGGCGGTTCTTTCCGGTGTGAAGACCAGAGGTATACTCGGTGAGTTTCAGCTTGGAGCCATACTTGAGGAAATACTCAGTCCCGAGCAGTATGATACGAATATAGCAACAGTTCCGGGCAGCACAGAGCGTGTAGAATATGCCATAAAGCTTCCCGGTTCGGACGGAAGCCATGTTTATCTGCCCATAGATGCGAAATTCCCGGGAGATACATATCAGACACTGCTCGATGCCTATGATTCGGCTGACAAGGCTGTTATAGATGCCGCAAAGAAGCAGCTTGTTACAAGATTTAAGGCTGAGGCAAAAGATATTAAAGACAAATATGTCGAAGTGCCGTATACTACCAACTTTGGGATCATGTTTCTTCCGTTTGAGGGACTTTATTCGGAAGCTGTTAATCTGGGAATGGTGGAGCTTCTCCAGAAGGATTATCAGGTCAATATAGCAGGTCCCAGCACAATGGGAGCCATGCTCTCGAGCCTGCAAATGGGCTTCAAGACGCTGGCTATCCAGAAGCGCAGCAATGAAGTATGGAATGTGCTTGCATCCGTAAAGACGGAATTCGGTAAGTTTGGAGATGTGCTCATCTCGATGCAGAAGCATCTTGATATGACCAGCAATGATCTGCAGAAGCTTATGACCACCAGAACGAATGCCATCAACAGAAAGCTCCGTGATGTGCAGGCACTTGAAGATAAGACGGATGTTTCTTCAGAGGAACTGTCCGGGATCGAAAGCATAGAGGAAGGAGAGTAATAGACTATGATAGGTATAATCTGTGCTATGGAAATCGAAATGAAGAAGCTGCTTGAGGATATGACGGATATATCCGAAGTAAAGCATGCGGGTGTCAGATTCGTTACAGGAAAGAAAAAGGATAAGGATACGGTCATGGCGATAAGCGGTGTGGGCAAGGTAAATGCAGCCGTATGTACGCAGATAATGATAGATCTTTTCAAACCTGAGATAATACTGAATGTCGGTGTGGCAGGAAGCCTTACACCGGATCTCAAGGTGACTGATATAGTTATAGCATCACAACTTGTGCAGCATGATATGGACTGTACGGCTCTCGGGTTCAAGAAAGGCCAGATAGGCGTAAGCGGTGAGCGTTTCTTCCCGGCAAACCAGTATGTCGTCGATAAACTCAAGGAAAGCATTGATATCCTTAATTCTGAAAAGGAAAAGAAGGGTGAGAAGCAGATCCATTCAATGTTCGGCACCATTGCGTCCGGCGATCTGTTTGTTTCCGAGGATTCCGTAAAAAAGAAGATAGTCGGTGAATTCCAGGCTGTAGCCTGTGAAATGGAAGGAGCGGCTGTAGGTCAGGTCTGTGTAGCCAACGAGCTGCGTTTCGGAGTGGTCAGAGCCATCTCAGATTCAGCAAATGAATCATCTAAAATGGACTACGGAGAATTCTGCAGACAGGCGGCTGATACCACCGCGGAAGTGGTTAACATGTTTATGACAAGAGTATAAAAAACAGGGGTCTTAGGGCTCCTTTTTTTGTTTACTTTTAATAGTTTTGGTGTTAAGATTATTTCCGACATGCCTTTTGGCATACATGTTTATAATTTTATTAAGGAGGAAATAACATGGCACGTAACAAAAAGACGATGGACGGCAATGAAGCTGCTGCACATGCAGGTTATATCTTTACAGATACTGCCGCTATCTATCCCATCACACCGTCTTCCCCCATGGCTGAGCACACAGATGAGTGGGCGACTCAGGGAAGAAAGAACTACTTCGGAAAGACCGTAAAGATCGTTGAGATGGAGTCAGAGGCCGGCGCTTCAGGTACCGTTCACGGTTCACTTGTAGCAGGTGCTCTTACATCTACTTATACAGCATCTCAGGGTCTTCTTCTTATGATCCCGAACCTTTATAAGATTGCAGGTGAGAGACTTCCGGGTGTTATCAACGTAGCTGCCCGTTGTATTGCTTCTCACGCTCTCAATATTTTTGGTGATCACTCCGATGTATATGCGTGCCGTCAGACAGGCTGCGCTATGCTCTGTGAGTCATCCGTACAGGAAGTTATGGATTTAACTCCTGTAGCATATCTTTCAGCTATAAAGGGACGTCTTCCTTTCATCAACTTCTTCGACGGTTTCCGTACATCTCACGAGATCCAGAAGATCGATATCTGGTCAAATGAGGATTTCGACGATATCATCGATCTGAAGGCTATTGATGATTTCAAGGCAAACGCTCTCAATCCTAATCATCCCTGCGAAATGGGTTCAGCTCAGAACCCGGACATCTTCTTCCAGTCAAGAGAGTCATGCAACGTGGCTTATGACGAGATGCCCGCTATCGTTCAGGAATACATGGACAAGATCAATGCTAAGATCGGTACAGATTACAAGCTCTTCAACTACTACGGCGCTGCTGATGCAGAGCATGTTATCGTAGCTATGGGTTCTGTAAATGATACTATTGAAGAGACTATCGATTATCTCGCAGCTAAGGGCGAGAAGGTCGGCCTTGTTAAGGTTCGTCTCTACAGACCTTTCGATGTTAAGTCATTCCTTGCAGCTATTCCTGCTTCTGCTAAGACAATCTCTGTTCTTGACAGAACAAAGGAGCCCGGATCTATCGATGAGCCTCTTGCACTTGATGTAAAGAGCGCACTTATGAGCGATCCTAAGTTCAAGGATGTTAAGGTTCTTGCAGGCCGTTACGGTCTTGGTTCAAAGGATACAACTCCTGAGCAGATCGTTGCTGTATATCACAATACAGAAAAGACCAAGTTCACACTTGGTATCAACGATGACGTTACACATCTTTCACTTGATGCAGGTGCTCCTCTCGTTACAACTCCCGAGGGAACAGTTTGCTGCAAGTTCTGGGGTCTCGGCGCTGACGGTACAGTCGGAGCAAACAAGAACTCCATCAAGATCATCGGTGATAACACAGACATGTTCGCACAGGCATACTTCGATTATGATTCGAAGAAGTCCGGCGGTATCACAATGTCTCACCTGAGATTCGGTAAGAAGCCTATCAAGTCAACATACCTCATCCATAAGGCTAACTTCGTAGCTTGCCACAATGCAGCTTACGTAAGAAAGTACAACATGGTTCAGGAGCTCGTTGACGGTGGCACATTCCTCCTTAACTGCCCTTGGGAGGGCGAAGAGCTCGATGCTCATCTTCCCGGCCAGGTTAAGAAATATATCCATGACCACAAGATCAAGTTCTATACCATCAACGGTACAAAGCTTGGTATCGAATCAGGCATGGGACCCACACGTATCAATACTATCCTTCAGTCAGCATTCTTCAAGCTCACTGGCATCATCCCTGAGGAGAAGGCTATCGAGCTTATGAAGGCAGCTGCTAAGAAGACATACGGCTTAAAGGGTGATGACGTAGTTCAGAAGAACTGGAACGCTATCGACCTTGGTGCTACAGGCGTTGTTGAAGTCAATGTTCCCGATTCATGGGCTGACGGCAAGGACGAAGGTCTTGACTATCCTGCAGCTACAAAGGGTACTCAGGCTCAGAAGGATTTCGTAAACAACATTCAGATCCCTGTATCTTCTCAGGAAGGTAACAGCATACCCGTATCTGTAGTTCAGACATATATGACAGGTGATACACCTTCAGGTACAGCTGCATACGAGAAGCGCGGAGTTTCAGTAGCAGTTCCTGTTTGGAATCCCGATACATGTATCGAGTGCCAGCAGTGCTCATATGTCTGCCCTCATGCAGCAATCCGTTCTATAGCTCTTACCGAAGAGGAAGCAAAGAATGCTCCTGCCGGAATGCAGCTTAAGGATCTCACAGGTATGCCCGGATACAAGTTCGCTATCGTTGTATCTCAGATGGACTGCCTTGGTTGCGGATCATGTGCAAATGTCTGCCCTGCAAACAATGCACCCAAGAACGTTGAAGCAAATATCAAGACTCTTGCCATGAAGACTCTTGATGATGATCTGAAGGCTCAGCAGAAGTATTTCGACTATGCTGTAGATCTTGATGAGAAGCCTGAAGTTATCGAGAAGTTCAAGCTCGATACAGTTAAGGGTTCACAGTTCAAGCAGCCTTACCTTGAGTTCTCAGGCGCATGCGCAGGCTGCGGTGAGACACCTTATGCAAAACTCGTTACTCAGCTCTACGGTGACAGAATGTACATCGCAAATGCTACAGGCTGCTCATCTATCTGGGGTAACTCTTCACCTTCAACACCGTACACCATTAACAAGAAGGGTCAGGGTCCTGCATGGGCTAACTCACTCTTCGAGGATAATGCAGAGTTCGGTTTTGGTATGTACCTCGCTCAGAAGACTCTCCGCGGAAATGTAAAGGACGAAGTTCTTGCACTTCAGGCTGAGACATCTGATGCAGCAGTTAAGTCAGCTATCGATGAGTATCTTGCTACATTCGATGAGACTCTTACAAATACTGAAGCTACAGACAAGCTTCTTGCAGCTATCGCTAATGATTCCAGCGCACATGCTAAGGAGATCATCAAGAATAAGGATTTCGCAGCTAAGAAGTCACAGTGGATCTTCGGTGGTGACGGATGGTCATTCGATATCGGTTTCGGCGGACTCGATCATGTACTTGCTTCAGGTGAGGATGTGAACGTATTCGTATTCAATACCGAGGTTTACTCAAATACAGGCGGACAGTCTTCAAAGGCTACTCCTATCGGCGCAGTTGCTCAGTTCGCAGCAGGCGGAAAGGCAATCAAGCAGAAGGATCTCGCAGGTATCGCAATGAGCTATGGTTATGTATACGTAGCACAGGTTGCTATGGGTGCAAATCCTAACCAGCTCGTTAAGGCTATCAAGGAAGCTGAAAGCTATCACGGACCTTCACTTATCATCGGTTATGCTCCTTGTATCAACCACAGAATTAAGGGTGGTATGGGCATCGCAATGGCTGAGGAGAAGAAGGCAGTTGATGCAGGATACTGGAATCTCTTCAGATTCAATCCTTCAGCTGAAAAGAAGTTCACTCTTGATTCTAAGGCAGCTACAGTCGCTTATGCAGACTTCATCGGCGGCGAGGCTCGTTACACAGCCCTCAGCAAGGTTAACAAGGAGAAGGCAGGCGAGCTCTTCAAGGCAGCAGAAGAGAATGCAAAAGAGCACTTTGAGCATCTTCAGAGCCTCGTAAATCTTTACGACAAGAAGGACTGATAAAGCTCTAAAGCTTAATAAATGATCTACAGGCCCTGCGGGTACCCGCAGGGCTTTTTATATTTTCTTTTTTTTACTATGTTTTTTTGATAAAATTGAAAAGATATGGGGATCACAATTCTACCTGAAAAAAAAGAAGATGGAAATGAGAAGGGTCTGGCTATAAAGACAGGACTTTCTATTCTTATTGCCTCCGTTCTGTATCTTTTGATCGTAGGTGGATTCTGCTTATTCACAAATGCTCCGGTAAATAAAGTAAAAGTCGAAGATTGCAGTGTGCAGACAACTGTCATACGTACTGACGGGGCAGTGGAAAAAAGCAGAAGTATGATCTTTCATCCCATAAGCAAGGATGAAAAGGTCATAATCGATTTCGTTGCACCTCATACGGATTTCATCAATCCATCATTGTATTTTTGCCTTTATAACACAGGTGTACGTGTAACCTGCGACAATGAAGAGATATATAACAGTTCAGTTGAGGATCTTAAACCAGGAAGGAATTTTGGAAACAGGTATTTTTGTATTCCTCTGCCGTATGATTCTGAAGGTAAAGATATCAAGGTTGAGATCGCGCAGAATTCATACAGGCTTCTTTACAGAGTCGATGAGATGTATGTCATATCCGGCAATGATCTGGGCAATATGATACTTGAAGGCAAGCATTTCTATATGATCACATTTGTGGCATTGTTTGTCATGTCCGTGCTTATGCTTCTTTTCTTCCTCGTACGTACTGTTGCAACCGGAAAGCTTCAGAATGGTTCGCTGATCTCATTGTTCTCCATGCTTATATCTTTATGGTATATGGGCAATTCCAGAATCCTTTATCTGCTCACTTTAAATACGGTTTTCTGTTCTGTAATTGAGTATCATACGCTTTTACTGGCTCCCATTCCGCTGTCTATAATGGTTTATCTTGAGATACAAAAGAAGTCATTCAAAATGATAGACAGGATGTTTACCATCATTTATACAGTGTTCTACTTTGTTGCTTTCATAATAGATCATTCGAGACTGGATTACTGCTATTCGGATATTATGCCGTTCTTCCATGTGCTGCTCATAGCCGGAACCATATCTTTCGCGATGCAGTTGTTCGTTGAAAGGGGCGAAGGCAGTGAAAAGGCGGAAAAGCAGCCTCTTCATGTGGGACTTGCGGTTGGAATGCTGGTGACTGTATTCGAGGTATTCAGGCTATACACGGCAGATAATCTGAGTCTCCTGATAGGAAATGATATCAGTATATACTCTCTTGCTCCGATAGCAATATTGATACTTGTATTTTCGTTTATGTATTATAGTATTATGCGCGCTACCAAAGCACATGTAAAACGTATCGAAAAAGAACAGCTGGAGATCCTGGCTTACAGAGACCAGCTTACGGGTATACCAAACAGAACTTCTGTATATAAGGATATAGAAGCTATGAATGAAAAAGACATTATCGAATATACAATGTTCTTTGTAGATGTGAACGGTCTCAAACAGGTAAACGATAATTACGGTCATGAAGCAGGAGATCTGCTCATAAAGACAGCAGCGAAAGCGGTTTCTACCGCTTTCAATGACCCGGCGAACGGCTTCTGCGGCCGTTGGGGCGGTGATGAATTTGTAGCCTGTGTGTTCGGAAGCACTGAGAAGGCAAATGAAAAAGAACAGGTCTTCCATGAAACCTTTGAGGAACTGAAAGCAAAAGAGGATGTTCCCTTTGTTATGGAAGCAGCGATAGGAAGAGTAAGATGCACCAAGGCACTTCGCGTCGATCCGATACAGGCTATAGATCTGGCTGATCAGTCCATGTACAAGAAGAAAGTTCAGATGAAAAAGGAAAGAAATACTGATTTAAAGCGGTAAATATGATAAAATTGAAATCGTGAGAGTATTTCACGCAAACTATAAATCATTTTTAAGGAGGGGTTCCACATGAATTATCAAATGCTTGGTGATGCAGATGCTGCAGTAGTAGAGGTTGCTCTCAGAGCCGGAGAACAGATCAAGATCGAAAGCGGAGCAATGGTCTATATGCAGGATGTTACACTTGAGTCAAAGACAAATTCAAACTCAAGCGGTATTGGCGGACTCTTAAAGGCAGCTGCACGTGCAGTGGTTTCAAACGAGAGCATGTTCATCACATTCGCAAAAGGTAATACTGATAATGCCCGCATTGGTATAGCACCCGGTGCACCCGGAAGTATCATGAAGCTTGAAGTAGGTGCCAATCAGTACAGACTCAATGACAGCGCATTCTTCGCATGTGATGCAGGCGTAGAGTACCAGATGAAGAGGCAGGAGCTTGGAAAAGCAGTATTTGCCGGCACAGGCGGATTATTTGTAATGGAGACTGCAGGAAGCGGTGATCTTCTTGTAAATGCATTCGGTTCTATCATTGAGCTGCAGGTAACACCTGACAGACCTTTGGTTGTTGATAACAGCAATGTTGTTGCTTGGGATGCTTCTCTTGCATATCAGATGAGGATGGCTTCAAAGGGAATCCTTTCAACCCTCACATCCGGTGAAGGTATCGTTAATGAATTTAGCGGAAGCGGAAGAGTATTTGTTCAGTCAAGAAGTGTTGAAAGTCTTGCAAGCAAACTCATCCCGTATCTTCCTAAGAGCAGCAACTGATCAATATAATGATCATGCCCCGGGGGTTCAGGCCCCCGGGGTTTTTTTCAAAAAGCATGAATATAAGGATCATATTTACAGGCGGGACCATAGGTTCTGCAGAAAAAGACAATATTATATCAACAGACTCTAAAGCAGCTTATACACTTCTTGAAAAATACAGGAAGGAATACGATGCTGCAGATGTGAGTTTCGAAACGTCAGAGCCGCTAAGGATGCTTAGTGAGAATCTTTCCGCTTCAGAAATAAACCTCATTATAAAGTCTGTCAGACAAGCGGTCACAGAGGATACAGACGGTATCATAGTAACACATGGTACAGATACGATACAGTATACTGCAGCAGCGCTTTCTCTTATTCTTGGTAGTATAAGCATTCCTGTAATGCTTGTTTCAAGCGCATATCCGCTTGATGATGAGAGGCAGAACGGGACGGATAATTTTGCGGCAGCCGTAGAGTTTATAAAAGAAAAAGCCGGATGCGGAGTTTTTGTTCCCTATAGAAACAAAGAAGACGGGTATGTAATGATACATGATGCGCAAAAGCTTATGTCGTATCACGAGACAACAGACAGTCTGTTCAGCCTTGATGATGAGTATTATGCATGCTATATGAAAGATCATAATGAGATCATATTGAATGCAGGCTTCCATAAAGCAGAGATGTCAGAGCATGAAAAGCCTGCAGGTATAGGATACAGCGATGATCCGGGCATACTTGTTGTGGCGCCCTATCCCGGTTGCAGTTATGAATTCGGAGAGCTGACCGGATATAAATATGTACTTTTCAGACCTTATCATTCGGCAACTCTGGATACTGCCAATGAAAAGTTTGTCTCATTTTGCAGGAAAGCAACTGAAGCAGGTCTTAAGCTCTATCTGTCCGGATGCAGCCGCAATACTATGTATGAGAGTACACTTACATACAGATCACTTGGTATTGAAATTCTTCCTTATGCACCTTTCCCGGTCGATTATATGAGGCTTTGGGGCGGGTTAATATAATTTGACATATAAACTATATTAAGACAAATTTAAGAGTTTTATAACTTTGCCTTAAAGATGAAAAAATCGCAAAGGCTTATTATCTGACTATAAAGCAGGAAAGGGAGGTCTTTATGTCAGAGGAAGTCATATTAAGTACAACAAATCTTTCTAAGTCGTTTTCAACAGGCGGCGTACTTCAGCATATTCTTAAAAATCTCAATATAGAAATATATAAAGGAGAATTCCTGGTTATCATGGGAAGCTCCGGCGCAGGAAAGTCCACGCTTCTTTATTCGATCTCCGGAATGGATAAGCCATCGCTTGGTGAGGTTGTATGCTGTGGTGAGAATATCACGAAATATTCTACCGATAAGCTTGCTGATTTCAGGAGCAGGCATTGCGGTTTCGTGTTCCAGCAGGTAAATCTTGTGGGTTCCATGAGCCTTATGGATAATGTGCTTACACTTGGACTTCTCGGAAAGACACCTAAGGCCGAGATCATAGAACGTGCGAAAAAGCTTTTCGAAAAAGTGGATATTCCGGAGATCACACAGGCTAAGTTTCCCAATCAGGTGAGCGGAGGTGAAGGGCAGAGAGCAGCTATAGTAAGGGCTCTGATAAACAATCCGGACATTCTTTTTGCCGATGAACCGACAGGTGCACTCAATGCGGCTAATACCAAGGCTGTGCTTGATATCTTTACGGAATTCAACCGGGAAGGACAGACGGTTGTAATGGTCACACATGATATCAAATCGGCAAGACGTGCGGACCGGATCATCTATCTTGATGATGGCAAGGTTGCGGGCGAATGCAGGCTTGGTAAATATGTGTCGGGCGATCAGGACAGACATGACAGGCTTGGTGCGTTCTTAACAGGTATGGGATGGTAAGTAGGCATTATGAATAACAGGATTCAAAGACTTGTTATGTTGATGCGCTCCAACATAATAAAGAACAAAAGCAGGCTGTTAGTTTTTATCGTTATATCTTTTATCTGTTCAACTCTGATAAACCTTGGTGCGGAGTTAAAGATAGGTTTTCAGGAATATTTATCGAAAGAATTTGATAAATATGATTCTTCTGATGTTGTATTGATGACAAACGGAGCTGACAAAAAAAATGAGCTTTTGAGAAAACTGTCTTCCTATGATGAGGTAGATCATGTTGATACTTTTGAGATATTGAGTTCAAATTCAGAATACGAACAGTATGGAGTTCCGGGAGATTACGGAGTAACGGTCTGGGATATGAGCGAACTGGATTCTCTGGGTCATGATCGCTATGGAATTCTTTTTGAAACAAAGGAGAAAAGCGAAGATGGTGTATACCTTCCGGTATTTCTTAAATATATGGGACACCGTATCGGAGAGGATTTTAATATAACATTTAAGAAAGGTAATGATGAAAAACCGTATACATTTAAGGTTAACGGATTTTATACGATGCCGCTTCTGGATTCGCCTTCATTGCAGGGTATAGGTTCTCCGCTGCTTCTTTCTCATAATACATATAAAAAGGTTGAGAGTGATTTAAATGCAGGCAATTCAAGGCTTTCAACGCTTTATTATATCAAAATGAAGAATAGGCATATGAACACAGAGTCATTAAGTGCCAAGTATTCCAATATGTTTGAGGATTCGGGGGTAAACTGCAATTATTCAGACTATGATCTGTATTTAATGGTATGTAATGTATATCCTGCATTTACTGCTGTGTTCTTTATCGTGCTTGCCATAATAGCCGGTCTTATCATGATGATAATGACAGGGTTCAGGATATTTACCGAGATAGAGGAAAATCTTGCAGAGTATGGTTCATTAAAAGGTGGTGGAATAAAGAGCATCGAGATCAGATCGGCCATAATCCTTACCTTCGTCTCTATTGCGGCAGTGGCTTCGATTCCAGGAGCAGTTGTGGGTTGGATCCTTACTCCGAGGATATCGGATATATTCTCATTTCAGAGCGGAAAATACTGGAGACCGGATTTCGATTTCAGATTGTCAGGTATCATATTTGTGATAATAGTCCTGTCTGTATTTGTCATAGGTTTGATGACTACAAAAAAAATAGCTGTGATCTCTCCTCTTTCTGCATTAAGGGAAGGCATATCATCACACAGCTTCAGAAAAAATCCTTTTCCTCTGGACAGGACAGGTGGAAAGATCAATATGCTGCTTGCACTTAAGCTGTACAGCATTAGTTTTAAACAGAACATACTTCTGATCATCAGCTGTATCCTTATAGGTATGTTGGGATCCGTAGCAATTTTATTCGGTTATAATCTTGCAGCAGATCCTGAAAGCATTATTACATCAATATCGGCCGGCTTTCCGGATATCAGTTTTTCGATGAAGAAAAGCGGAGGAAATCCGGATCATATCATAAGGTATCTTGAAGGCCTGGATAATGTCAGTGTTGTGGAAATGAATGGTTTTTCACTTGACTGTGGAGAATACCGGGTATGGGCAAAAGCATATGATGATATTGACAGTGCCAGACTTTCTATCCTTAATGAAGGCAGATACCCTGAACATGATAACGAAGTGACTATTAATGTCATTCTTTCCGATGCAATGCATCTGCTTACCGGAGACAGCATTGAACTTAATAAAGGGGACAAGGTCTGTGAGTACATTGTTGTCGGTATCTATCAGGATACATACGTTGATAAGGGCGTATGTATGACTGAAGGAGGTATGAAGCGTTTTGGAAATATAAATGACCGGATCACAAGTACAAACGTCTATTACGACTATGATGCGGCCGGGGTTAAGTTATATTCCGATGAAATGTTCAGCATAACAGATGATCTGGAGCAGAAGTTCAGTGAAGAAGCAGGGGACAGGGTGAACATCGGATCCAAGGCAACAGATGGTCAAAATCAGATAAATACGATCATCGCAGCTTTCAGGTCCATAGCTATTGTGATAATGCTGATACTTGGCATACTGACAGCAGCTATAATAATACTTATAGCCAAAACAGTAATGATATCCAGGAGAAAATATTTTGGCATACTTGCAGCAGGCGGATATTCATCCGGGATGCTCAGAAGGCAACTGGCAATGAGTTTTATACCGAATGTCATTTTAGGTGTGACGGCAGGAGCGATACCGGCTGAAATGTATGGAGCTGATGTGGTAGCTTTGTTACTGAGGCATGTAGGAGTGGCAAGACTTAGAATGGATTCCTGCTGGTGGATGCCTGTTGCGGATGTGGTATTCTGTTCTTTGATATGCTTTGCGGCAGCGTATATAATATCAGCAAAGTTTAAGGATCTTTCGGTATATGAGCTTGTAAATGAATGAGGTGCAGAATGGACTGTCTTATCATTGATGATGAAAAGCCGCTTGCAGAGGCGATATGCGAGTATTTTAATCTGTTCGGATTGAGTGCATCGTATGTGTGCGATTATGCTGATGCGCTGAAAGCCGTAAAAGACAATGACTACAGAATGATAATACTTGATATAAACTTAGGTGAGAGATCAGGTTTCAAGTTATGCGAAGAAATAAGGAAGATCACGAACATTCCCGTGATGTTCTTAAGTGCAAGGAATCTTGATGATGACATACTTGCAGCACTCTCCATAGGCGGCGATGATTATGTGATAAAGCCATGTTCTTCAAGCGTGCTGCTTGCAAAGGCAAAGGCGATACTTAAAAGAACAGGAAATGAGAAGCCTAAGGAAACTGTTCTGCAGATAGGTAAAGTGATCCTCAACACGGCGGATATGACTCTTACGATAGGCGATAATACGACACGCCTTCCGCTTCTTGAATATAAGCTTCTTGGATACATGATGAAAAATCCTGACAAGGTCGGGAGCAAACATGAATTGTTC
>JAEEGJ010005600.1_pt1 | contig 39173 bp, 37 predicted proteins | sample 8958761 | NCBI WGS metagenome assembly JAEEGJ01 (sample SAMN16246546, study PRJNA631951) | gut metagenome | biome: gut microbiome; feature: rumen; material: RS-attached | host: Bos | place: Iran: Karaj | collected 2018-10
CATTGTTACAGTCCCGACATGCGGGAGAAAATCAGGGCCGTCATGCGTTATTCGGGCCCCAGAATGATCTTCCATCATCCGTTCGCCGCCATCCGGCATCTGGTGAGATGAAAATCAAATGATTGATTGATCGGTGTAAACTTACATAAGTCATTTGGCCGAAAAGAAAAAGGGCACGAGCCCTTTTTCCAATAGCGTTACTTCACAATCTCATATTCATCGACGTCGGGAATCAATGCAAGTCCGGTTTCTTCCAGGTGAATCTGTCCGGCGGAGTCTATGAAGCGCACGGTGAAGACTTTTCCTTCGAGTCGCCTCGCCTGCCAATCCATTCCGCCGGCAGTATCCATCTTCACGACCCTTATTTTGGATCCGCGCTTAATCATACCCGGTCCTCCTTCATCGTTTCAGTCCGTCGAGTGTCTCGTTGGGAACAAAAACCCTCGAAAACGTCCCCGCCGGCGTGCTCGAGTTTCTCGCAGGGAACAAAAATGGCTGTTATTGTTCCCGCTCAGAGGCTTCGAAGCAAGTTTAGCGAACCCGACATGAACGGCCACAAAGTTGGGGTCTTGTCAAAACAAAAACGCCAACCGCAAGGGCTGGCGTTTTGCTTTGAGCGGAAAACGAGACTCGAACTCGCGACCCCGACCTTGGCAAGGTCGTGCTCTACCAACTGAGCTATTTCCGCGTTGGGACTGCAAAGGTACAAACTTTTTTTACAGTCCCAAATTTTTTTTCGACATTTTAACGGTCGGGGACCGAAATGTAGCTGCGGAGGGCTTCGACGTAGGTGGCAAATGCGTCGCGGCCGTGGTCGGTGATGCTGCAGACGGTTTGCGGCATCTTGCCCTTGAAACCTTTGGTTACCTCGATGTAGCCTGCCTGCTGCAACTTGTCGAGCTGAACGCTCAGGTTGCCCGATGTCGCGCCTGTTTCGGTTTTCAGGTAGACGAAGTCTGCACTGCCGGCAACCAGGAGGATCGACATCACCGCGAGGCGGAGCTCCGAATGAAGCAACGGGTCAAGCGGCTTGAAGGCGTTCTCTTTCCCGGACATGGCTTATTTGTTGTTTTGCAGGATGAAACCGGGAATGATCAGGGCGAAGATGCCCAGGATGGCGAAGGTCAGGATCCGGAGGGGAGAGCCGCCGGGCATGACCAAAAGGAAGAGCGCCGAGAGCAGCGTAGCCACCAAAGAGCAGATCACAAGGGTTTTGTTCTTGAGCACTGCGCCCGAAATCGTGCCGCAGAGGCCCATCATCATCAGGATGATCATCGAAAGGTCGACGGAAAGGGTGCCTTCGATACCGGCCGCCGAGCGGATGCCCCAGGCAATCCAGACCAGCGCGAAGAAGCTCGTGGCAAAGATGCCGAACCATCCCCATATCTTCCCAAGGGTACGGGTCACTTCCGTAACAGCCGTCTTTTCCTTGCCGCGATTCATCACGCGGCCACAGATGACACCGATGGCCGACATCGCGAACCAGAGGAAGTTCCAGACCGGACTGCCGGTCTTCGACCAGAGAAGCCAGATGACAAGAGACGTGACTGTTACCAGCGCGCCCCAAAGGATGAGCGGTTTGCCCGCGTTCTTGGCGATCGTACGACGACTGCGCTCGATAGTCTCCGAAATCAGGCGGAGGCTGTTTTCTGCCGAAAAGTTGTTTTCCATTTTTTGTTTCTTTTTTAAGAGGTTGGACAATAAAATGAATGGCCATTCGGATTCGCCCCCGCCCCGTTGCGCACCGGTTCAGTTTTGAATCACGGTGCAAAGGTAAACTGATTTATTTTATAAACCAAATTATTTTTTAAATATTTTCACTCATAAACAAAACCGGCTGCGCCAAAAACGCAGCCGATTCGATGCAATAGATTGATTATTAGAAACTTATCGCCTCACAACAAAAACCGGTCAAATGGCCGCCTCGAACTGGCGGAGGAAGCGGATATCGTTTTCGAAGTAGTTGCGGAGGTCTTTGACCTGCCATTTGAGCATAGCGATACGTTCGATGCCCATACCGAAAGCGAAGCCGCTGTAGACCTTCGGATCGATGCCCGAGGCTTCCAGGACGGCCGGATCGACCATACCGCAGCCCAGGATTTCGAGCCAGCCCGTGCCCTTGCAGATGTTGCAGCCCTTGCCTTTGCAGATGTTGCAGCTCACGTCGACTTCGGCGCTCGGCTCGGTGAAGGGGAAGTAGGACGGGCGCATACGGATCTGCGTGTCGGCGCCGAACATCTCCTGGGCGAAGAGCAGGATGGCCTGCTTCATGTCGGCGAAGGAAACGTTCTTGTCGATGTACAGGCCCTCCACCTGATGGAAGATGCAGTGCGCACGGGCCGAAATGGCTTCGTTGCGGAACACGCGGCCAGGGCAGATGACCCGGATCGGCGGGCGCATCCGCTCCATGGTGCGGACCTGCACGGAAGAGGTATGGGTACGGAGCAGGATCGGATTGTCGCCGCCAGGCTGCACGAAGAACGTGTCCTGCATGTCGCGGGCGGGATGCTCCGGCGGGAAGTTGAGTGCGCTGAACACGTGCCAGTCATCTTCGATTTCAGGGCCTTCCGCCACCGAATAGCCGAACTTGCTGAAGATCGAAATGATCTCCTCGCGTGTGACGGAAATCGGATGGCGTGCGCCAAGTTCCTGCAGGTCACCGGGCTTGGTCAGGTCGAAAGAAGCGGCGGCGGGGCCGACCATTTCGGAGAGGGTGGTCCGCAGCTCCTCGATCTTGGCCGTGGCCGCGTTCTTGAGGGCGTTCAGCCGCTGGCCGAATTCCCGTTTCTGGTCCTTGTCCACCTGACGGAACTCGTCGAACAACTGGGTAATCTCGCCTTTCTTGCCGAGCCACTTCACGCGCAGCTCTTCGATCTCCTGTTCCTTGGCAGCCTTCAGCTCCTGGATGGAGGCCATCATCTGTTCAATCTTCTCGTTGGTAATCGCCATAGCTCTTCAGAATTAGGGCACAAATATAGTGATTATCCGCTACCATTCAACCGCTTTTCGGGAGAGCGGCATCGTCATGCAGCGCGCACCGCCGCCACCGCGGGGCAGCTCGGAGCCCTGGATAGTGACGCAGCAGCGCGTGTAATCATCGAGTTTCTTGCGTCCGGCAATCACGTCGCGGGCTGCCATCACCTCGAAACCGTGCTTGTCCATTTCGCGGAGCGTAGCCTCGTTGCGGGCGTAGCACAGCACCTTGCCCGGCGCGAAGGCGAACATATTGGAACCGCTGTGCCACTGTTCGCGCTCCTGCACCCAGCTGTCCGAGGAACCGCCGCAGCAGATGGGCTCCAGGTCCATGCCGAGGCCGCGAAGCGCCGGCAGGATGCCCGATACGGGACGGATGCGGCTCACCTTTCCGTCTTCAATGGTGATGTGGACGGTCTTGTAGGAACGGTCGTGCAGGATCAGCGGCTCGAAGACCATGCACTTGTCACGGTCGAGCAGCGTGAAGACCATATCCAGATGGATGAACGACTCCGGCGAAGCGGGAAGCTGCTGCACGATGATGTGCTTCTTCCCCTGAGGGCACAAAACGCAGAAGCGGGCCGCCAGCGCGTCGATACCGGCGGCACTGGTGCGCATACCGTTGCCGATGACCAGGATGTCGTCACGGACCACGTGCACGTCGCCGCCTTCGATGAAGAGCTGGCCACGGTCGGGCACGACGTTCTGCAAGTCGATCGTCCCGCAGTCGAAGCAGCCGCTGCGACGGTAGATGGCATCCATGATCATCGCTTCGCGGGCGCGAACCTGGTTGGCCATCCTGCAGATGAGGGCGTTGTTGCCGATCGTCACCGAAGAGTCGCGGGTGAAATAGAAGTTGTAGAGCGGGAACAGGGAATAATAGTCTTCGTTCAAGAAGGCCGTCAGCGTATCGATCCGGGCCGGAAGGCCTTCGATCAGCGCTTTGACCAGCTGGGTGGTGGACATGCCCATCAGCGTGTCGAAACAGCTGCCGGCCTGTTCGGCGATGCAGATCCGGGTGACCAGCTCACGCCGGGCATCCGGATTGTCGAGCACGCGGGCGAGCAGGTCGCGGACCTGATAGACCCGGGCGACTTTCGAGAGCACACCCTCGATCTGTTCGTACTCCTTCTGGGCGATGGAGAGATTCAATATGTCACTGTACAGTGCACGCTGCGCCATCCGGGGCGTCATGTTTTCCACTTCCGGACCGGGAGTATGGAGCAGCACGGCGTTCAGCGAACCGATTTCGGACTGAACGTCAATCCTGAGCGGATTGTCTTTCTTGGTATTTCGCATGATCAGAGATATCTGTCAATCTTGTCTTTCATGGTCAGGTCGGTCACGATGTCCTTGACGGTCCGGTCGTCGCGGCGGCACACCAGCAGCACGTCGTCCATATCGACGACCATGAGGTTTTCAAAGCCGCGGGCCACGACCAGTTTCTCCGGGTCGCTGCAGAGGATCACCGAACCGGTGACCTCGTCGACCATCTGGACACCTTTGCCCAGCACGTTGCCGGCGGAATCCTTGGGAACCCGTTCGTACACCGACTCCCAGGTGCCAAGGTCGCTCCAGCCGAAGTCGGAGAGGAAGACCCAGGCTTTCTGCGTCTTTTCCATCACGCCGTAGTCGATCGAAATGGCAGGGCAATCTTCATAGACGCGCCGGATGAAATCGGCCTCGCCCGCCGTACCGTAATAAGCCTCGCCGCCGTGGAAGAGCGTCGTCACCTCGGGGAGGCAGCGTTCCATCTCAGCCTTGATGGCCTTCAGGCTCCAGATGAACATACCGGAGTTCCAGAAGAATTCGCGGGTCTCGAGAAAGACCTTCGCCAGGTCGGCGTTGGGCTTCTCGGTGAAGGTCTTCACCTGATAGGACACGTGGCTACCGGCCTTCTTGCAGACCGGCTTATTGATTTGGATGTAGCCATAATTGGTCTCGGGACGGGTAGGCTCTATGCCGATGGTGTAGAGCCGGTCGCTCTTTTCGGCGACGGACAGGGCCGTCCGGATCGTGTCGCGGAAACGTTCTTCACCGATGATCAGGTGGTCGGCGGGTGCGACGATCACCGTGGCATCGGGATTCTTCCGGTACAGTTTATAGGTGGCATAGGCCACGCAGGGGGCTGTGTTGCGTTTATAGGGTTCGAGAAGGATATTGTCTTCCGGCATCCCGGGGAGTTGCTCCCGCACCAGGCTACGGTACCGCTCGGCTGTAACCACGAGGATGTTTTCGGCCGGAACGATCTGGGCGTAGCGGTCGAACGTCATCTGGAGGAAGGTCCGCCCGATGCCCAGGATGTCGATGAACTGCTTCGGACATGCCTGACGGCTCATCGGCCAGAAACGGCTGCCGATGCCGCCCGCCATGATGATACAGTAATGATTAGGGTTCATATTGTACATTAGTTTCTTTTCCAAATCGGTATGAACGCTTCGGGAATGTATTCCACCAGAGGTCCGTCTTCGCCGAGCACCACCGAAACCACATCGAACTGAACTTCCTTGCGTACGTGCTTCTCCACGATGTAGCGGCTGGCAGCCGCCATCAAAAGGGCCTGCTTGCGTGCATCCACCTTCTCGTAAGGCTGGATCTGCAGCGGAGGTGTCATCGTCTTGACTTCCACGACGTGCACGCGGTCACGGCTCTCCATCACCAGGTCGAGCTCCTTGTGCCCGCCCCGCCAGTTCCGGTCCAAAAGCCGGAATCCGCGGGCCGAAAGCCAGGCCAGCGCTATCTCCTCTCCCCTTCTTCCCGTCTCGCTTTTTTTCAAAACACTGCAATTTTTCAGTTCAAACTTTACAAAGATAAGAAAAAATCCACACTCTGCTGAAAAGTTGTTAGGCAAGTGGAAAAAAGTGAATAATTATTTGGCATGTATGTATAACAGTTGCTAAATTTGCCGTGTAATTGCATATATATTCGCCGAATTTGCATATTATATGAATAATCGTACCCAACTTATTCAGGAATTCATCCGGACACAGGCCGTCAGGAGCCAGGAAGAGCTCGCCGCCCTCCTTGCTGAAAAAGGCGTCAAGACCACCCAGGCCACACTCTCGCGGGATTTGCGGAAACTCCACATCACCAAACAGCGCGATGCATCGGGTGCATACTGCTACGTCCTCCCCGAGGCGAACCGCCCCCAGAACATCCTGCTTTCCGACAGCCGGGCGGGCGAATGCATCGTCAGCATCGACTTCTCAGGACAGATGGGCGTCATCAAGACCCTGCCTGGCTGCGCCAACATGGTAGGGGCGCTGGTCGACGAGCATAGCCACCCCGCCCTGATGGGCACGATCGCCGGAGAAGACACCCTGTTGCTGATCCTGCGCCAGGGCGCTTCCCACGCCGACATCCTGACCTTCCTGGAAACGTTCCTCCCGAACCCCGGGAAAAGAGTGGTACCTGCAAACTGACAGAAGATGAACATCCAAGTCCTGGTGGCCGATGAGAGCCACCTCCCTTATGCCGAGTCCGTGTGCCACGAACTCTACCTTTCTTCGCTCGGCGACAAGATCGGCATCGCCCGGCGTACTCCGGACTACATCCGGGACAAGATCCTTTCCGGCAAGGCCGTGATCGCCCTGACGGACGAAGGGGAGTTCGCCGGTTTTTCCTACATCGAATCGTGGGGCGGAAAGAGCTTCGTCGCGAATTCCGGCCTCATCGTTCCCGAGAAGTTCCGCTCGCTGGGCGTGGCCCGGCGCATCAAGGAGCAGACCTTCATCCTCTCGCGCAAGCTGTTTCCCGATGCCAAGATCTTCTCGATGACCACTTCGGCTGCCGTGATGAAGCTCAACCACGAGTTCGGCTTCCGTCCGGTAACCTACGACGACCTGACCGACGACGTCGAGTTCTGGAAAGGCTGCGAAGGCTGCCGCAATTTCAATGTCCTGCAGGAACAGCATTACCGGGTCTGCATCTGCACAGGACTGCTTTTCGACCCGAAGGAACATTTTGAAATCCATCATCCAGGAGAATGAATACCCCGAAAAAAGTCGTGGTCGCTTACAGCGGCGGACTTGACACCTCTTACACGGTGATGTACCTTGCCCGGGAAAAGGGGTACGAGGTGCACGCCGTCTGCGCCGACACGGGCGGTTTCAGCGCCCAGCAGCTGAAGACCAACGAAACGAATGCCTACAAGCTCGGGGCGACGCAGTTCGCCGCCATCGACATCACGCAGGAGTATTACGAGAAGAGCCTGAAATACATGGTCTTCGGCAATATCCTGCGCAACGGCACCTACCCCATCTCCGTATCATCCGAACGCCTGTTCCAGGCGATGGCCGTGGCCCGCTATGCGAAGCAGATCGGGGCCGACGCCATCGCCCACGGCTCCACCGGCGCGGGGAACGACCAGGTCCGCTTCGACATGGTGTTCCTGGTGATGTGTCCCGGCGTGGAGATCATCACGCTCACCCGCGACGGGAACCTGTCGCGGCAGGAGGAAGTGGATTACCTCAACGCCCACGGCTTTGCGGCCGACTTCGCGAAACTGAAGTATTCCTATAACGTGGGACTCTGGGGCACGTCGATCTGCGGCGGGGAAATCCTCGATTCGAAGCAGGGCCTGCCGGAGAGCGCCTATCTCAAACAGGTGCAGAAGACAGGTTCTGAAACCCTGGCGCTGGGCTTCGACAAAGGCCAGCTCTGCGCGGTAAACGGGAAGGCCTATGCCGACCCCGTAGCGGCCATCCAGGAAGTGGAGCGCATCGGTGCCGCCTGGGGCATCGGCCGCGACATGCACGTAGGCGACACCATCATCGGCATCAAGGGCCGCGTTGGCTTCGAAGCCGCCGCTCCGATGCTGATCATCGGCGCACACAAGTTCCTCGAAAAGTTCACCCTCTCCAAGTGGCAGCAGTACTGGAAAGACCAGGTCGGCACCTGGTACGGCATGTTCCTCCACGAAAGCCAATATCTGGAGCCGGTCATGCGCGATATCGAGGCGATGCTCGAAAGCAGCCAGCGCAACGTCACGGGCATCGTGACGCTGGAACTCCGTCCCTGCAACTTCTCGACCGTGGGCGTCGATTCCCCTTACGACCTGGTGAAATCGAAACTCGGCGAGTACGGTGAAACCCAGAAGGGCTGGAGCGCAGAAGAAGCCAAGGGCTTCATCAAACTGCTGTCCAATCCTTTACGCGTATATTACGGCAATCACCCCGAAGAACTTCCATTCGATGCATAACGAAGACTGTCTCGACCTTTTGCGGAAGCTGGTACACGCACCCTCCCCTTCGTTCAACGAGGAGGCTGTCGCAGCGTGGATCAGCTGGTGGTTCGACCGGAACGAACTTCCCTTCCGCCGGCCGCAGGGCAACATCGTGGCTTGTGCCTCGACGCCCGATCCAGCCAAGAAAACCCTGGCCCTGATCGCCCACCTCGACACTGTTCCGCCTGCCGGCGGCTATACCCGCGATCCCTACGATGCGGGAGATTCCCCCGACATCATCTGGGGCCTGGGAGCGAACGACGACGGGGGAAGCGTGGTATCGATGCTGGCCGTACTGCGTCATTACTACGGAAAAACGCTTCCCTTCAACCTGCTGCTGTTGCTTGTCCGGGAAGAAGAATGCTCCGGCCCCGACGGCCTTCGCTGGCTGTACGGTCCCGAAGGACCTTTCGCCCAGAAGCCCGATTCGCCGCTCTGGCTCCCGACACCCGACTGGGCCATCGTGGGCGAGCCCACCGGCATGCGGGCGGCCACCAGCGAGCGGGGATTGCTGGTCATTGACGGTGAAGCCATCGGGGAAAGCGGCCACGCTGCCCGCGGCGACGGCGTCAACGCCCTCTATCTGGCGCTCGACGACATTGCGCGGCTGCGCGGGCATCGCTTCCCGCGCATCTCGCCGGAAATGGGAGAAGTCCGCTTGAATGTCACCCAGATCCTCTCCGGGACGGCCCACAACGTAATTCCGGACCGCTGTCGGTTCGTGGTCGACATCCGCCCCAACGAACTGTACACGCCCCTGGAGATCCTCGAGGAACTGCAGACCCTCTGCCAAAGCCGCCTCAGCGCCCGCAATCTGCTGCACCGCGCCTCGGCCACAGCGGCAGATTCGCCGCTGCGCCGGGCCGTAGCGGCGCTGGGCATCGATACCTTCTCCTCGCCCACTTCTTCCGACTGGATGCAACTCCCCTGCGATGCCATCAAGATGGGCCCGGGCGACTCCGCCCGCTCCCACCGCGCCGACGAGTTTATCCGCACCGCTGAAATCGAAGCGGCGATAACCCAGTACATCAACTTTATAGAATGTCTCAGCGCCAGCCTATGAGTCATACGTTATGGAATAAAGGAACCGCCGCCACGGAGGTCGTGGAGGCTTTCACCGTCGGAAACGACCGGATACTCGACCTGAGGCTTGCCGCCTGTGACATTGAAGGATCGAAGGCACACATCCGGATGCTGGAAAGCATCGGACTGCTCAACGAGGAAGAACTGAAAACGCTCACCGAGGGACTCGACCACATCCTCGTCTCGGTTAAAGCCGGCACTTTCGTGGTCGAAGACGATGTGGAAGACATCCACTCCCAGATCGAACTGATGCTGACCCGTGAACTGGGCGACCTGGGCAAGAAGATCCACTCCGGACGCTCGCGCAACGACCAGGTACTCACCGACCTGAAACTCTTTTTACGCGGTGAGCTGCACCAGATGCGTCAGGAGGTACTGGATCTTTTCCAGCTGTTCCAGCAACTGAGCCAGCAGCACAAGGAAGTGCTGCTGCCCGGTTATACCCACGGTCAACTGGCGATGCCCTCCTCGTTCGGCTTGTGGCTGGGGGCGTATGCCGAAGCCCTGGCCGAGGATATGACGCAACTGGGCGCCGCTTTCAAAATCGTTAACCGCAATCCGCTTGGCTCCGCAGCCGGTTACGGCAGTTCTTTCCCGCTCGACCGTGCGATGACCACCCGGCTGCTCGGATTCGAGGCGCCCGTCTACAACAGCATCACAGCCCAGCTGGGCCGCGGCCGCAACGAGATGGCCGTCGCATCGGCACTCGCCTCTCTCGCCCTGACCCTCAACAAGTTCGCAGCCGACTGCACCCTCTATATGAGCCCGAATCTGGGTTTCATCCACTTCCCGGACGAGGTGACCACCGGAAGCAGCATCATGCCGCACAAGAAGAACCCCGACGTGTGGGAGATCATCCGCGGACGCTGCAACCAGATTCTCGCCTGCCCCAACGAAATCGCCCTGCTCTCGAGCAACCTGCCCCACGGCTATCACCGCGATTTCCAGCTGCTCAAGGAAATCCTCTTCCCCGCCCTGGACCGGATGCACGACTGCCTGCGGATGACCGGCTATATGCTCGGCCTCCTGGAGGTCAACACCCATATCTTCGACAATCCGCTCTACGAGAACCTCTTCACCGTGGAGGAAGTCAATCGCCGCGTGCTGGCCGGAACGCCGTTCCGCGAGGCGTACCGTCAGGTCGGCATCGAGGTAAACGAAGGGCGCTTCCATTACGAAGGTCCCGACGGAAAAGACGGCGCGGGAATCGGCGGCCTGAAAGCCTCCGACCTGCATCACAGCCACCTGGGAAGCCTGGGCAATCTCTGTACGCAAGAAATCGCCGCCACGATGGAAGCGGCCGCTGCCTGGTAAGCCGATGAAAAGAAAAAAAGCAACGCTCCTGCTGCAGGACGGCCGTGAATTCAGCGGCTGGAGCTTCGGATACGACGGTCCCTCGGAAGGAGAGATCGTCTTTTCTACGGCCATGGTCGGCTATCCCGAAAGCCTGACCGACCCCTCCTACAGCGGCCAGATCCTCTGCGTCAGCTATCCGCTGGTAGGTAACTACGGCATTCCGGAAGAAGAACCCGACGCGCAGGGACTCTGCACCCGTTTCGAATCGGAGCGGATCCACGTGCGGGGACTGGTCATCGCCGACTACAGTGAAAAATACAGCCACTGGAGTGCAACCAAGAGCCTGAGCCAGTGGATGCAGGAGCAACAGATCCCCGGCATCTGCGGCATCGACACCCGGGCGCTGGTGCAGTTGCTCCGCGACGAAGGCGCCAAACTCGGCGCCATCGTCCCGGAAGGCTGCCCGGCGCCGGCCTCCTTCCCCGACCCGAACCTCGAAAACCAGGTGGCCATCGTCAGCTGCCGCGAGGTAACGCACTATGGGAGCGGTCCGAAACGGGTCGTCCTGGTCGACTGCGGCGTCAAGCATCAGATTATCCGCTGCCTGGTGGCACGCGGCATCGAAGTGGTGCGCGTCCCCTGGGATTACGATTTCAACACTCTGGAATGGGACGGCCTCTTCGTTTCGAACGGACCGGGCAATCCTGCCCTGTGCGAAGTCACGGTCGACCATCTGCGCAAGGCGCTGGAGGGCGACAAACCGGTCTTCGGCATCTGCATGGGCAACCAGCTGCTCAGCCGGGCGGCCGGCGGGCGGACCTACAAGCTCAAATACGGGCATCGCAGCCACAACCAGCCCGTCCGGCTGGTCGGCACCGAGCGCTGCTTCATCACCTCACAGAACCACGGCTTCGCGGTGGACACCTCCACCCTCGGCCCGGACTGGGAGCCGCTGTTCGTCAACATGAACGACGGAACCAACGAAGGAATCCGGCACAAGACCAAGCCCTTCTTCTCGGCCCAGTTCCATCCCGAAGCCTCGAGCGGCCCCGTTGACACGGAATTCCTTTTCGACGAATTCATAGCCAAATTGTAAGCAATGACCGACAAAACCATACGGAAAGTACTCCTGCTGGGCTCCGGCGCCCTGAAGATCGGCGAAGCCGGCGAATTCGACTACAGCGGCTCCCAGGCCCTGAAAGCCCTGCGGGAAGAAGGCATCGAAACCGTACTTATCAACCCGAACATCGCCACCGTGCAGACCTCGGAAGGCATTGCCGACAAGATCTATTTCCTCCCGGTAACGCCCGCTTTCGTCGAAAAGGTCATTGAGAAGGAGCGCCCCCAGGGCATCTTCCTCTCTTTCGGCGGCCAGACCGCCCTGAACTGCGGCGTCGAACTCTACCGGAGCGGTTTCCTGGAGCGCAGCGGCGTCCGCGTGCTGGGGACCCCCGTCAAGTCCATCATCGACACGGAAGACCGCGACCTTTTCGTGCGGCGCCTCGACGAAATCGGCGTAAAGACCATCCGCTCGCACGCCGCCGCTTCCCTGGAAGAAGCCCTGGCCGCCGCCGACCAGGTAGGCTACCCCGTGATCCTGCGGGCAGCCTACGCACTGGGCGGACTGGGGTCCGGATTCTGCGACAACCGGCAGGAACTGGAGGCCGCGGCGGCCAAGGCCTTCGCCTTCTCGCCGCAGGTCCTGGTCGAGAAATCGCTCAAGGGCTGGAAGGAGATCGAATACGAAGTGGTCCGTGACTGCCACGACAACTGCATCACGGTCTGCAATATGGAGAATTTCGATCCGCTGGGCATCCATACCGGCGAGAGCATCGTCGTGGCCCCGTCGCAGACCCTGACCAACGACGAATTCCATTTCCTGCGCAAGAAAGCCATCGACATCGTACGCCATCTGGGCATCGTGGGCGAATGCAATGTGCAGTATGCCTTCAGCCCTGACGGTGAGGACTATCGCGTCATCGAAGTCAACGCCCGGCTCAGCCGTTCGTCCGCCCTGGCCTCGAAGGCCACAGGCTATCCGCTGGCCTTCGTGGCCGCCAAACTCGGTCTGGGCTACGGACTCCACGAACTGAAGAATTCCGTGACGCAGACGACTCCGGCCTTCTTTGAACCTGCGCTTGACTACGTGGTCTGCAAGATTCCCCGCTGGGACCTTGCCAAATTCAAGGGTGTGTCGCGGGAGATCGGTTCCAGCATGAAGAGCGTCGGCGAGGTGATGGCCATCGGCCGGACCTTTGAAGAGGCCATCCAGAAGGGCCTCCGAATGATCGGGCAGGGCGCCAATGGTTTCGTCTGCAACAAGCCCTACAAGGTGGAAGACCTTGACTGGGCGCTCCGGCACCCGACCGACACGCGCATCTTTGCCATAGCCGCCGCTTTCGAATCGGGCTACGACGTGGAACGGATCCACGCCCTGACGCACATCGACCGGTGGTTCCTTGACAAACTCTACAACCTGGAAACCACTTACCGGGAGCTGGAGGCCTGTCCTTCACTTGCGGCTGTGGGCCGCAGCCTCTTCCTGAAAGCCAAGCGGCAGGGCTTTTCCGATATCCAGATCGCCCGCGTGTTCCACTGTCCGGAGGCGGAAGCCCGCGAACGCCGGCTCAGGCTGGGCATCCGTCCGTGCATCAAGCAGATCGACACCCTGGCCGCGGAGTTCCCCTCCGCCACCAACTATCTGTATCTGACCTACAACGGGACCAAGAACGACATCATCCCGTCCTACGGCTCCCGTACCGTCATCGTGTTGGGCTCGGGTGCCTACCGTATCGGCAGCAGCGTCGAATTCGACTGGTGCGGCGTCAGCGCGGTGAACACCTTCCGCCGCAAAGGCTGGCAGGCCGTGATGATCAACTACAATCCGGAGACCGTCTCGACCGATTACGACAGCTGCGACCGGCTCTATTTCGATGAACTCAGCTTCGAAACCGTCCTGGAGGTCTGCGCCGTCGAAAGACCCTTCGGCGTGGTGGTGAGCGTAGGCGGACAAATCCCCAACAACCTGGCGCTCCCGCTCCAGCGGAGTGGCATCAACATCCTGGGTACCAGCGCCGAAGATATCGACCGGGCGGAAGACCGCAACAAGTTCTCCTCGATTGTCGACCGGCTGGGCATCGACCAGCCCCGCTGGCAGGAACTCACCACGATGGCCGACATCGAACGATTTGTGGAAGACGTAGGCTTCCCTGTTCTGGTGCGCCCCTCGTACGTCCTTTCGGGCGCTGCGATGAACGTCTGCTACTCCGAAGCCGACCTGCATACCTTCCTGGAGATGGCTGTCGAAGTCTCGGCAGAGCACCCCGTCGTCATCAGTTCCTTCATCCAGCGCAGCAAGGAATTCGAATTCGACGCCGTGGCCGACCAGGGAAGGATCGTGGCGCACGCCATCTCCGAGCACATCGAATATGCCGGTGTGCATTCGGGCGACGCAACCATCCAGTTCCCGCCGCAGAAACTCTATTGCGTGACGGCTGCCCGCATCCGCCGGGTCGCCGCCGCCATTGCCGCCGAACTGCACATCACCGGGCCGTTCAACATCCAGTTCCTGGCCCATCAGGGGCAGGTGAAAGTCATCGAATGCAACCTGCGGGCTTCCCGCAGCTTCCCTTTCGTGTCGAAGATCCTCAAGCTGAACTTCGTAGACCTGGCTGTACGCTGCATGCTCGGCGAACATCCCGAACCGTCTGCCATCGATGCCTTCGAGCTGCCGTACGTGGGTGTCAAGGCCTCGCAGTTCTCCTTCTCCCGCCTTGGCCACGCCGACCCCGTACTGGGTGTCGATATGGCTTCGACCGGCGAAGTCGGCTGCATCGGCGACACGTTCGACGAGGCCCTGCTCAAGGCGATGCTTTCGGTGGGACACCGGATTCCGGGCGGCGCGGTCCTGATCTCCTCAGGAAATGCGCTTCAGAAAGCCGATATGCTTCCCGCCTGCCAGCTCCTGCACGCAAAAGGATTCACGCTCTACGCCTCGCGTGGGACGTGCCGTTACCTCAACGAAAACGGGGTAAGCGCCCTGCCCGTCCGTTTCCCGGACGAGCAAGGCGCTGAGCCTTCCGCACTCGAACTGATCCGGGATCACCGCGTCGATCTGGTCATCAACATTCCGAAGAATTTCACCCACGGTGAACTGACCAACGGCTATCGTATCCGCCGGGCCGCCATCGACTTCAACGTCCCGCTGATTACCAACAGCCGTCTGGCGACAGCCTACATCCGCGCCTTCTGCACCCTCGAGCCCGACGGACTTCCGGTGAAAGCGTGGGACGAATACCGCTGATCCTGAATCAGTGGCTAAGTTTCGTGATGATATCGTCCAGCATCCGGAAGAGGTCCGGCGCCATTTCAGGGGTGAATTGATCGCAAATCACCGCATTGCCCACGGTGAGTGGAACTTCGGCCAGCTTGTTTTTCAGCTCCCTGCCTGCCGGAGTCAGGGAAACAATCATCTGCCGGGCATCCTGAGCCCCCCTTTCCCGCAACAGCACACCCTCCTTCTCCATCCGCTGGAGCAAGGGGGTCACTGTGTTCGTCTCGAGATGCAAGCGCTTGGCGATGTCATTCACCGGCTGGGCGTCTTTCTCCCACAGGACCAGCAGCACCAGGTACTGCGGATAGGTCAATCCGTGCTCTGAAAGCAGCGGGTGATAGGCCTGTGTGAGAAGACGCGAAGCGGTATAGAGGCGGAAACAGAGCTGGTTATCCAGTTTGAACGCCTCTTCGATCATAACATTCCCTGGATATCCTTTTCGATATCTTCCGGTTTGACCACGGGCGCATAGCGCTTGACAACGGAACCGTCGCGGTTGACAAGGAACTTGGTGAAGTTCCAGAGGATGTCGCTGTCTTTCTTCGCGCTCTTGCTGAGGCCCTTGAGCATGGTCCGGGTAGCTTTGGCCTTCAGACCGCTGTACTCCTCGGTAGGAGCCTGCTCTTTCAGATACTCGAAAACAGGCTCAGCGTTGGGACCGTTGACATCGGTCTTGGCCATCAGCGGGAAGGTCACGCCATGGTTGATGCGGCAGAATTCCGCAATCTCGTCGTTGGAACCGGGTTCCTGGCCGGCGAACTGGTCGCAAGGGAAGCCGACAATCACCAGACCCTGGTCCTTATACTTCTGGTAGAGCGCCTCCAGGCCGTCGTACTGCGGGGTGAAGCCGCATTTGGAAGCGGTATTGACAACCATCAGGACTTTGCCTTCGAACTGGGCGAAATCCACTTCGGCGCCCCGGTTGCTCTTGGTCTTGAAATCGTAGATCTTTGCCATGGTGTCGTGCATATTAGAGTTGTTTCACAAGCCAGTTCTGCAGACCGATCTTCTCGATCAGGTCGAGCTGGGTTTCGCTCCAGAGCATATCTTCTTCTTCGTCAAGGGCGTAGGCCTTGAGAATGTCGTAGGTCTTGAGGTCGTCGGCGAGAGAGAGCACCAGCTGCTGCAGGATGGGAACCTGCTCGTGGGAGACGGCCAGGTCGGCCTTGATGTATTCGACAGGGTCGGTGGTAACGGGCATAGCCGGAGCGGCTTCCACCAGCGGCGTACCGCCGAGGTCGAGGATGCGCTCGATGAACTGATCCACCCAAGCCATTTCCTCGGCTGCGTGTTCTGCGTACTTCTCACCCAGTTTGGAGAAGCCCTGGTCGGCGAAGATCTTACCTTCTACTTTGTGCTGGAGAGACTGGGCGGCAAGGCCGGTTGCATAGGCCTGAAGGGCCGCGATAGATTTCTGTTTGTCCATGATGTTTACTGTTTATTGTTTGTTATTGCTTTTTCTATTTATATCGTTCACGACACAAAGGTACAACTTTATTTTTATATCGCAAGCGATATTTCAAAAATTTTTCACTTTTTTTGAAAAATCAGCTGATGAACAACAGTTCGCGGTACTTGGGCAGAGGCCAGAGCTGGTTGTCGACAAGTTCCTCGAGCTTGTCGACGGGCCGGCGCAACTCTTCGATCTGTGCTGCGATAGCGTGGTAGGCCACGGCGCGGGCGTACTCATCCTCTATCGTATTGGCCCGCTTACGCGCCAGGCGCATGGCTTCGGCACGGTCGCTTACCTCTTCTATATAAGCGCTAATGCGGCGGATTAGGTCGAGTTCGGTGCCGCATCCGTCGAAGCTTCCCAGCACCTGCTGGTGCAGCGACACTTCCTTGAGCAGCCGCGTCTTGTACTCCAGTGCGGCAGGAATGATATGATTGACGGCCATACGGACCATCACCCGGCTCTCGATCTGGACTTTCTTCGTATAAATATCCCACTTGACCTCGTTACGGGCGCCCAGTTCCTTTTCGGTATAGACGCCGGTCCGGGTGAACATGGCCACGGATTCGGGCGTGGTGAAGGCCTTGAACATTTCCGGTACGCTGGTCTCCACATCGAGGCCGCGGCGCTGCGCTTCCAGCAGCCATTCCTCAGAATAGCCGTTGCCGTCGAAGCAGACTACATCGATAATCTTGGCAATGACGGGCTTGAGGGTGTCCATCACGGCTACTTGCAGCGACTTGCCGGCAGCCAGCTCCTTATCGAGCGCCTCCTTGAAATCGAGCAGCTGCTCGGCCACGGCCGCATTGAGCGTGGTCAACGCTCCGCCACAGTTGGCGCTGGAGCCGACGGCGCGGAATTCGAAACGATTGCCGGTAAAGGCAAAGGGAGAAGTGCGGTTGCGGTCGGTATTGTCGACGAAGATTTCCGGAATCTCGATCAAACCGACACTGCGTCCCTTGCGCCCGGCGATCTCGATGGGCGTATCGGAAGGAACGGTCAGGATCTTGCGCAGGACCGACGTCATGGTACGGCCCAGGAAAGCGGAGATAATGGCGGGAGGGGCCTCGTTACCTCCCAGGCGATGTGCGTTGGTGGCGCTGGCGATGCTGGCCTTGAGCACATCGTTGTGCCGCTGGACTGCCATCAGCACGTTGACGAAGAAGGTCAGGAACAGCAGGTTGCCCATAGCGTCCCGGCCTGGGGCCATCAACGGCCGGCCCGTGTCGGTACCCAGCGACCAGTTGCAGTGCTTGCCCGAACCGTTGATGCCGTGGAAAGGCTTCTCGTGCAACAGCACCACGAAACCGTGCTTGCGGGCAATGGAATTCATCAGGTTCATCACCAGCTGGTTCTGGTCGTTCGAGAGATTGGCCTCTCCGTAGATGGGAGCCATCTCGAACTGGTTGGGTGCCACCTCGTTGTGCCGGGTCTTGAGCGGAATACCGAGCCGGAGCCCTTCCACTTCCAGCTCGCGCATGAAAGCTGCGACACGGGCCGGAATGGCGCCGAAATAGTGGTCTGCGAGCTGCTGGCTCTTGGAAGACATATGGCCCATCAGCGTCCGGCCGGTAATCATCAGGTCGGTGCGCGCAGCATAAAGGTCTTCGTCCACCAGGAAGTACTCCTGCTCCCAGCCCAGGAAACACTTCACCTTGTTCACAGCCGGATCGAAAAGACGGCAGATGGGCACGGCGGCATCGCTGACCGCCTTGATGGAACGCTTGAGCGGGGTCTTGTAATCGAGCGCTTCGCCGGTATATGCGACGAAAACCGTGGGGATGCAGAGCGTATCTTCCTGGATGAAGACAGGAGAAGTGGGATCCCAGGCCGTATAGCCGCGGGCCTCGAAGGTGGCCCGGATGCCGCCGTTGGGGAAAGAAGACCCGTCAGACTCCTGCTGGGCGAGCGAACTGCCGTCAAACATTTCGATGACGCCGCCGCGACTGTCCAGGGCAATCAGCGAATCGTGCTTCTCGGCCGTTCCTTCGGTCAGGGGCTGGAACCAGTGCGTGACGTGCGTCACATGGTTCTCCAGCGCCCACTCTTTCATACCCCGGGCAACGCGGTCGGCCATCGCGCGGTCGAGCGGATGCCCCTGGTCGATACATTCCATCAGCGCCTCGAAAGTCTGCGGATCGAGATACTTCCGCATCACGGCGCGATTGAACAGGCGTTCACCAAAATACTCAGACGATTTCTTGTCGGGAAGATCCACGGCCGGCGCCTTCTTGCCGAACGACGCCCTGACCAGTTCGAAACGATCGATACTCATACGACTTCAAATTGAAGTCGTAAATATAATGATATTTTTTTAGCGTCAATGTTGTTTTTCAACGAGCCGCCGCACGGCTCTTGCTCACCAGGACCACACCACCGACCACCAGTGCCGTAGCCAGGATCTTCTGCCACGTGAGCGCATCGACGCCCAGGATGATGCTCAGGACGGTAGCCAGGATCGGCTGCATATACGAATACATGCTCACCAGCGTGGGACGGATACGCTTCTGGCCGAACGGAATGAGGAAATACGCCACGAACGTGGCGAAAAACACCAGATATCCGATCTCCAGCCCCACCTTCATCGGGATGACCGAATAATCCGTGGTCACCAGCCCCTTGGCCGAGAACGGCAGCGACATCAGCAGCGAGAAGAGGAACATCCACTTCATGAACGTGACCACATTGTATTTGGCGATAACCGGCCGGAAAAGCGCCAGATACAAAGCGAAACAAAGGCTGTTCAGCAGCAGCAGCACGATGCCCGCCGGCGTAGAAGCATTCGCCCCGCCCGAATGGACCGAATTGAAAATCAGGAACAGGATTCCCGCGAAACTGATGGCCACACCCCCCGCCTTCATCCACGTGATCGGCTCCTTCAGGAACAGGAAGGCGAAAATCATGGTAAAGATCGGACCCAGCGTACCCATAATGGCCGCATCGATGGCACTGGCCATCGTAATGCCCTGCAGGAACGTGAACTGCGTCAGGAACAACCCCAGCAGCGAAGCCAGCGCAATCTTCCAGAAATCCCCCCGGTCCACCTTCTCCCGCGGCATGAACAGCGACAATCCCCAGAAAAGCACCGCAGCCCCCAACGCCCGGAAAGTAAACAACACGATCGGAGACACAAGCGCGCTGTTGGCGATGTCCTTGCAGCACACCACATTCAAGCCGAAAATAATATACGCCCCGGCAACCGCCAGATGCCCCGCTAACTTCTCGTTCGCCATAACGGCCGCAAAGATAATGAAAAAGCGCTTAGAAGTACATACCCAGACCGAGTGTACAATCAATGCGTCGGAACGAAAGCGTCGTCACACCGGCAGAAAGGGCAAATCGTCCGATATTGAAGACGGCGCCGAAATCAGCAGACACACCCCGCAAAGTCACGTCTGAAACCTCCGCCCAGCGACCGGAGAGATCCTCCCAACAGAGGCTGCGCCACCCATATCCAGCACCGGTATAAAGCGTCAGCCAAGAGGCCGGATGCCACAACATGCCGCCCGTGGCGGAAAGACGGCTCCGCTGCGCCCTTCCCGTCGTCCAGATCTGCCCGTAATAGGCCTGACCCTCGGAGGTACAGGTATAATCGACTGTGGGATAACAGAAGTTGCTGTCGAAACGGACATACAGGCCTGCCTTACACACCACACCCAACATCAGTCCATACGAAAAATCCGGTACGACAGCCTCGGCCAGCAGTAAATAATGAAAGGGAGGAGCCTTCGTGTCGACCGGAGCGGCAACTGGCACCTCAACCGGAACTTCGACAGGTACTTCCACCACCCGTTCGACGGGTACTTCAACGACCTTTTGCTCTACGATACGGACTGTATCGGTTTTCTGCACCTCGCGCATCACGATTACCGTGTCGCGAATGACGACAGTCTGCCCGGAGACCACCTGCACCACGGTTGGCGAAGCCGCCACCGGCAGTTCGGGCAGCGTCACCACGTCGGCATAGCGCTGCTTCATCTGGTTGAAACGCTGCTGTTGCGCGGGCGTCATACTGCTCCCCTTCACTTTTTTCAGCAACTGGCTGATCGCATCGGCCTGCGAACGGAGTTGCTTTGCAGCCTCTTTATCGCCGGCCTTCGCCGCGATGGCCACATCACAGAACGACTGGTAGCGCTGCAGCACTTGCTCCCATTGAAGGCTATCCTGTTCCACACGCGAGACAGGCGTCGGGAAACGCAGACGCTGCTGCGCCGACAAAGGCAAGACACTTTGCAGCAGAAACCACCCGCACAGGAGAACGATGCGAAACAAGAATCCGTTCATAGATTTCAAATATACACAAATAATCCTTATTTTTGTTTGATAATTATCATTATAAGTGGACGATCCCTCCTTTTTCTTCTCCGATCCAGGGTGTGGCATGACCACTGCCAGCGGCCTCGAATGCATCTACTGCTCCGAGAAAGGCCCCAGCATCCTCTCTCGGACCCAGCGCGAAGGAAAGTTCCGCGTGCTCAAAGCCCTTAAGGAGGAATTCCGGAACGATCCGTTCTACCGGGGTCTGCTCCGCAAAGAATTCGAGATCGGATGGGAACTCGACCATCCCGGCATCTGCAAAACCCTGGACTTCCGCGAGGTGGACAGCCTCGGCCCCTGCATAGAAATGGAGTGGGTGGACGGCTGCACGCTCGAGGAACTGTATGCCCACGGTCCCGTCGCCCGGGAACTCGAAGTCCAGTTGTTCAGCGAGCTTTGCGACGCCCTCTCCTACATCCACCACAAGCAGGTGTTTCACCGCGACCTCAAACCTGAAAACATTCTGGTTACCCACAAGGGTTCGCATATCAAACTCATCGACTTCGGCCTGTCCGACTCAGACACACACGCCACCCACAAGGAATCCGCCGGTACCGTGGTCTATGCCGCTCCGGAGGTACTTCGCGGCGATCCAGCTGACGCCCGCAGCGACATCTTCTCGTTGGGCCGCATCCTTTTCGAAGTGTCGGACCGTTTCACAAACATCGCGCTCAAGTGCATGGACCGTAGGCCCGAGAAACGCTTCTCCTCGGCCGAAGAAGTGAAAGAAGCGCTCCACAAACGCCGGCCAACGTGGCTGTGGGGAGTGCTAGCCGCCGTGATCCTGCTGGCCGCTGTCCTGGCCGGCGGCTATTTCTTCAATCGCAACGGACAAAAGCCCGAGCCGGAAACAAAGCCCGCCCAACCCACGCCCAATCCGGACGACCCCGAGAACATCGACGACATCTTCGAAGAAGTCTCAAAACAAATCCTCGACACGCAGAAGCGTTAGCCCCCCGTCCGTGCCGGCGATATAGGCTGGTGTATAGGCGTTGTCACGCAAAATCCGGGGAATATAGAGCGGATAGCCCTTCATCAGATGTGCCAGCTCAAAACGATCACCCGCCATAAGCTTGGCATTCATACTTTCCGTCACCGCATATTGATTATTGCCCTCATAGCGCAATTTGACCAGCCGGTCAGGATTCCATCCGATCGTCAGGATATCGCCAGGCTTCAAGTCGGCACTGAAGACCGACTGCACCGTCAGGAAATTCGAAGAGAACGCCGCATCGCTCTTGAGCGACTCGCAGAAAAGCCGGAAATCGCGAAAACCCACAAACCGGCTCAGAATATCCAGCGTCGAAAGCCGCGGCATTGGATGGCTCGTCACATAACCCCACAGCCGCTTCAAAGTTGACGACGATAGAAGCTCTCCCGTCTCCCGCTCAATCACCACCGACAACGCCTCAAAATCCGTCGTTGTCGCCACCCTGCGGCCGTAACGCTTCTCTACCTGTGTCAAAAGGTAATTCAGTTCCGGGATGGGTTTCTTCTGGTCCATACAATTGCAAAGTTACCAAAATGGCACGAATTCGGGATAAGCGACAGCGACGCCTTGGACATCTTTAAAAAGACGTAGGGAGTGCTCTTGATAATCAGTCTATTTCCGGAAGAATCAGGGCAAGTGTATCCAATAGCTTTTGTCCTGCCGATTCTAATTCATTTTCAGCAAAAGAGGCAAAACGGTAATATGAGTTTCTGCGTTTAAATTCAGGCAAAAGGCGGAAAATCACTCTTCCTGTATCTCCCATCTTTTCTTCTATTTTACCGCCATTCACCAACGCGATCTCGCAATAAATTGGAATGATTGTACGTTGGCGATTTTCTTGTTTACCCAATCCGTTTTCGCCAAGGAAGACATAATAGGCCTCGTTATTTACCTCAACGCGAAAACCCAATAGGATTTTCCGATCCTTCCATCGCCTTCTCCTAGGGGTCCATACCAAAGCCCCAGGAAACTGTTTGCATACTTTTTCACTTACTTGTTCAATACTCATATATTGCATTTTTAAGTTATTATTCCATAACAGGACGTATGTATAACAGAGATTTGCGATTCTGCCAACTATAAGTCAGATTGGTACTCTGCGAAATATTAGCAAGCTTTGCTGTAGTTCCAGAATTATAATCGTTTAACCAGTATTGTCCAGCACGAATACAAATGGAACCGCCTGTCAACTTACTAGTTATAACGAAGTAACTACCACTCGAAATATATTCCCAAGTGGTATTATCTCGAAGTTCTGTCCACTCTTGTTTTGAAGGCATTCGCCACGTTCCGCCATAAGCAATAGAAGCAATATCCCTTGAAGCTGGCAGAGGTGTTGCTTCTGCTCCTTTATACCAAGTATCTTCCGTATTAGGGCTCAGAGAACCCCAAGAATATGTAACACCTTTATCTGTCTCAGTCGTAGCCCCAATATTACAAGTAGCCCACTTCACTGAAAGGCCCATATCTACGAATTCAACAGCCTCATCAGTGAATATACTATTTGAATATGTCTTCCATCCTGCAGCACTGGTATATGTTGTTGCTGCCGATTCGGGAACATGGATTACGAACCCAGATTCTGTACCTGTATTTAAGGCACCACTATCAAGAGAGGGCGGTGTTGTCGGTTCAAGCGTTATAGAATACAACCCTGGACAACCCGAAAAAGCACTAGCACCTATAGACGTTATATTTGCCGGAATAGTGATTTCTGCCAAGGAGGCACAATTTGAAAAAGCATTATCACCAATGGACGTCAGGCCAGTGAAGTACTGCAGTTCATTGAAGGAAGTAATGCTTTGGCCACTGAATGCATTTCCCAAGTCTGTCACTGCCGCGGCTTCGTCAAATGAAAGTTCGCCGTCTTTATTCGTATCCCAATTTGCAATACATATCGCTTTTACATCTGCATCCGCAAATTCAATAGGAACTGCGCCGGGATATAATACAGAAGAAGCGCGTAGTGTATAAATCTTCGATGCGACGTACGCTTTCGATGGATTATATGTATAAGAATAATTACCGGTTGTCCCCTCTATCGTAATCTTTAACTGATGTCCCGTAAAATCTGATGGAGCACAAGACACAAATACTGTCATCGTCTCCGTTGCGGTAAGCGTAATATTCAAATCGATTGTAAGCAGATTTGAATACTTGTCAGCCACAACAACAGGACTTTCCGATGTCAAGTCAAAAGTGCCACTCTCAACAAACAGGTCCGCATCTGATGAAATAGTCATTTTCGTATATTTCCCTGCCGGCAATTCAACTTCTGGTCGGAGAAAAGTATTCAAATGATGGAAATCAAAATAAAGACTACCGGCATCAGCAGAAACTGCGGAGGTATAAGTAGCTAAATATGGTCCGATAAGGTTTGAATTGTTATTCCCGACTTGTTTCTGTCCGGTATACTTAACAGGGATATTCTTTGCATCAAGATAATAATCCCCGATAAAAGGATAATATGCGCGATACTCCACCCCGTTCTTAAATTCCCATCCCCCACCATCAAAAGAAGCGGAACCAGCCGAGACTGACTCGGGGACAAGAAAACTTATCTGACAACCACTGTTGGGATAAATCCCGATTGTATCATTCGCTGACCAAGGAATACTATAATCAGATGGATCAATTGTGGTTTTAGTTGAGAGCCCCGCTTCATTATCCTCAACGAGGGGATCCATAGCAAAAGACACTTCAAGAATCGATGATTGATCAGCATCTTCTATGAGTTTAGTTCCATCACACGCAGCAAAGCTAAAACATAGTATTGCTGCTACAAGAATAGCATTTTGTTTCATCTAGTTTGATATGGTAATGATGCTCGTATTATCTGGTAGTGAAAACAAGTCAACATATTGTCCAGCAGAAACGTACAACGTTCTAAAATCGGGGTTGCCCAGACAATTCAATGTAATTAGTTGCTTATTCTGACTGACATCAAGTTCTGTTAAACAATTATTGTTACATAACAGAACCATAAGTGCGTTATTATGACCGACATCTAACGTCGATATCGCATTATTGCCACATTGCATTCTCCGTAATAAAGTATTTGCACTAACATCTAAGGATTCAAGGTTATTATTACCACAATTCAACTCCTCCAACAACGGGCAATACGCCACATTAATATTAGTGAGTAAAGCATTCTCACACACCAATTGCTTCAGTCCCGCATTATTATTTAAAACCAAAGTACTTAGGAGATTTCCAGAGCAATTAAGCCTTTCTAGTTCAGCGTTCCCGCTTACATCAAGTGAACTAAGCTTGTTATCCTGGCACCAAAGCCTTGTTAACACTTCAAGAGAAGAAATATCAAGGGTCGTTAAATTGTTACCATCGCATCTAAAATCTTTCAGGCGAGTATTATTGCTAACACTGATTGCTGATAATTGGTTGTACTGGCAATTAAGCGTTTCAAGTAAGGTATTATTTGAAACGTTTATCGCTGAAAGCCTATTACTCCCACACCTTAATTCTTTTAGGTCAGTATTATTTGAAACATCTAACTCATACAGCAGATTGGAGCCACAAGTAAGATATGTTAATGACGGACAACCCGATACATCCAGTTGAGTTAATTGATTTATACTGCAATCCAATGAAGTCAATGCCGTATTTTCTCCTAAGTATAGAGAGGACAGTGCTTCTCCGTATCGGCATAAGAGCGTCTTTAATTCTTTATTATTTCGAACATCCAAGCTCGTTAATGGATTAACATCCAATACAACGCGAGTTAGTAAGACATTACTACTAATATCAAGATCCGAGAGTTGATTATAAGGACATACCAATTCTTTTAAAGCTCTATTGTTGCTGATATCCAAACTGGTCAATTGGCCCCTGACAATCTCCATATCCTCCCAAGTTCCATAACACCACAAAGTTTCTAGATTAGTAAAATGCTCGATTCCTCCAAGTGATGTTATATTATCTGTATTGACATCTATCTTGGTCACGACACTTGCTTCATTAATCGAGATCTCACCATCGCCATTTGTGTCGAAATTATCAACGCAATATGCTTTAAAGTTATCATCTGAGAATTCTACCAAGCCGTTTTTGGGAACGAAGACGACCGATGAGGCGAGTAAACGATAAATATGCCCAGATTCATATTCTTTCGATGGACTATAGGTATAAGAATAGCTGCCATCCTTGCTGTCAATAGTAATCTGCAGCTCATGACCAGTAAAATTAGCGGGTGCACAAGAAACAAACAAAGTCATCGTCTCTGACTGGCTGAATGTGATATCCAGATCCATGGTCATTTTATTTGAATACTTGTCCGCAACAATCACAGGGCTCTCTGATGTCAGATCAAAAGTCCCGCTTTCCACGAATAGGTCAGCATCCGTAGCTATAGTCATCTTAGTATATTCACCTGCTGGTAATACTACCACAGGCCTTAGAAAGGTATTCAGATGGTGAAATGCGAAACTGAGATTACCTGCTTCTGCAGAAACGCCAGAAGTATATGTTGCCAGATATGGCCCAATATTGTTGGAATTATTGTTTCCAACCTGTTTCTGACCTTTATACCTGACAGGGACACTCTTCGGATCAAGATAAATATCTCCGACAAAAGGATAATACCCGCGATATACGGCCCCAATCTTGAACTCCCATCCGCCCCCGTCGAACGAAGCAGAACCAACCGGAGCATCTACTGGTACAACGAAATATACCTGACTTCCACAATCCGGGAATACGCCTATCGTGTCTTTCGGCATCCATGGGATACTATAATCAGTGGGGGAAATCATAGTTTTCGTCATGATTCCTCCCTCATTGTCAATAATAAGCGAATCGACAGAGAACGATACCTTCTGAACCATTAAGGGATTGTTCAATACTTCAATAAGGTCTGTTCTTTCACAAGCGACAATTCCAAGACATAGTATTGCCGCCGCTAAATAAGAAACTCTATTCATAAGATTACCTGACTTAAATTAGCCATCCTCAGGATCCAGCGGATCCGTTCCTCCGCTGCCTCCAGCCAGGATCCTTTCATCAGACTCAATTTTAATTACCTCTACTTCAGGAGATTGATACAGTTTATCTTTCATAGCTCTTGCGTTTTGTTATACAAAGTAAACCCTTATGGTAACAGTAATCAAGTTCACAATGGTCCATTTTGAGCAGCGGGGACGCTTTAACGTGCCAAAACATTTGAATGGTGTATGATATCATTATTTGAAAATGCTATCATTTTGTTGTATCTTTGCTGAAAAATGATGTGGTATGAATAGAACGGCTGAGAAAGAAGAAAGGGTACAGGCAATCTTGAGGATGTCGCCTGAGAGCTATGCAGCAATCAGAAGTGCGGCACGGCGGGCGAAGGTCTCGTTCAATACGTTTGCCGTTAATACGCTGATTCAGGCGGCTGAACCGCAGCAGGTACGCCTGCCCCTCTGCGATCTTGAGCCCGACCCGGTGCTCACAGCACTGGCCGTCGATTCTTTCGGTCTTTCACCCGACGACTTGGCTCAGAATCCCCGAATCGCAAAGCTTCTGGCTGAATGAGAGTCTTCCTTGACACGAATATCCTGCTCGATGCGCTTGAAACCAGCCGCGAACGGCACCGCTATGGTCAAGCCATCCTGGGTCTGGCAGCCAGGGGGATCATTGAAGCGGTCGTATCGGCACAAAGCCTGGTCGATCTCGCTTATATCTACACGAAAGGAAACAAAGCCCGTCTTCAGGAACTGAGGACTTTGCTCTCGCGCCTTGATGACATTCTGACAATCCGTGATACTTCCCGCCGCAGTCTGCTACTGGCGGCAAACCATTTCATCAATGATTTTGAAGATGCGGTCCAATCCGTTATCGCGGTTGATGCTGCCTGCGAATTGATCATCACAAACGACAAACACTTTGACGAGCCCTTCGGCCTCCCTGTTGTCAGCCCGGATGCGTTCTGTCAAGACTATTTCAAAGAGAATCCGTAACACGACCCCGAAAACCTTATGATTCAAAACATCCGGCATTTATTTACTCTTATTTTGATTCTGGATCTCCTCTCTGCTTGTTCCACGGATCCTGCAGCAACAGATTTCGCGGCCCCTAAACTGGGTGCAGTGACCGTCGAAGCGGAGGCGTTTCAGGCGAGGATCTCTTGTCCGGTGAGTGGCAGCACAGCCGGGGTGACTTCATATGGTTTCCGGTTCGGAGAAGGATTTCTGAGCGAGATCCCGGCTTTGTTGGTTGATGGAGTGCTTACTGCCACTGTCAAGGGACTGGCATCGGAAACGACGTATCAAGTAGAAGCCTTCCTGGGGAACGGTGCAGAGACATTGACTACGGATAATGTAGTGTTCCAGACGGAGGCGGGCGAAGAGACTGTCACGATTCCTGACCCGGTGTTCCGCCGTTATATCCTGCAAAACTTTGACAAGAACGACGACGAAGTGCTGACACTGTCCGAAGCGCTGAAAATCAATGAAATCGAGGTCTGTACCGATTCCATTTACTCTCTCCGAGGAATCGAAAAGATGAGCCAGCTCAGGCGGCTCACTGCCGACGGGAGCCCTTGGGGCAATGGAAATCTTTACGAGGTGGATCTTTCAGGCAACCCAAAACTCGAGTTTTGCCGTCTGGAGAGCAACGAACTTCACACCATTGATCTTTCGGGCAATCCTTTGCTTCAAAACATCTCATTAAACGTCAATCCTCTCGACAGCATTGATTTCTCTCACAATCCTCTCGTTCGCGAAGTAGGTCTGAATGGTGTGGATCTAAAGTATCTTCCGGAAATGACCTTTTTAGATTTGACAAGTCTGCACTTTGGATATGTTGCCCGCTTTATGCCCGCAGACTATTTCCGTCATTTTCCGAATATGTATTCGTTCAACATCGGTCATTTTCAAGGAAAGAAATTTGATCTTACTTTGAATCCCTATATCAACAATGTCTGGTGCGAAGATGCACCGAATATCGAAGAGCTGGACTTTACGGCATCCCATCAAAAACACTTCGAAAACATCCATACACGCAATTGTCCGAAACTGCGTCGCATCCTGCTCCGGGCCGGTACCACCATCGGTACGCTGGAGAAGGACAATCATACGGAGATCGTCTATGTAGAACCTTCCCTCTGAGGAATAGTGAAAACCTGCGATATTACAAGGCCGGCAGCAGGTGTTCCCAGATGAGGTTCAGTTCCTGGCGCATGTTGGGGATTTGGGCCGTGGTGACGATGACAGCGTCCTGGTCGGGGAGGATCAGGATATACTGGCCGTTGGCGCCGTCGGCGCGGAAAGCGCCGTGGCGGCAGCGCCACATCTGGTAGCCATAGCCTTGCATCCAATCGCTTTCGGCGGGATTGAAATAATCATGAAAGGGATGCTCCGGATTATTCTGGATGTCCTTGACCTGACGCTCGTTCACGCCGGCGTTCACAGAAGGCACCTGGACGGCCGACATCTCCTTTACCCAATCGGCAGGAATTACCTGCTTGCCGCGGAACTTACCGCCGTCGAGCAGGCAGAGGCCCATCCGGGCCAGGTCTTCCGTCTTCAGGTAGAGGCCCCAGCCGCCGGTATTGATACCGGCGGGGCTTTCCTGCCAATGCGGTTTGTCGATGCCCAGCGGCTGCCATAACCGCGGTTCCAGATAGTCTACCACCTTCTGCCCTGTGACTTTTTGCACTGCAGCTGATAATACATAGGTACCCAGGCTGTTGTAGCAATAGCAGGTCCCCGGTTCATAGTCGATGGGCCATTCCAGGAAGGCTTTCACCCAGTCTCCGTCGTTGCTCCAGATACTGCCTGTAGGGTCTTTCCCGTGACCACAGTTCATGGTGAGCAGATGACGGACGGTCACTTTGGCAAGGGTATCGGAGACGTGCGCCGGCAGGCTCTCGGGGAACAGGTCCACGAGCCGGTCTTCGAGAGAAAGCAGTCCTTCTTTGATGGCAAAGCCGACGGCCGTCGCGGTAAAGGTCTTCGACACGGAGTTCAGGATATGGGCCGTGTCGGGAACGAAGAAATGCTCTTCTAGCACCTTGCCATGCTGAAGCACCATGATGCTGTGCAGCTCCTCCGAGCTGTCGGCTACGGCCTGGAGATAGGAAGCGAAGGCTTCGTCCAATGCCGGGGAAGCTTTTCCGCGACGAAGCGGGTCGCCCGGCTGGGAACACGATGCCGCCACAAGCAGGAGGGCGGCCAGCAGCAGGATGAAAGACTGTCTTTTCATGGAGATTACTATTTTCTTACAAAGATACATATTTTGCGCTGCAATGTACGCAGTTGACCCTCAACTGTTTATAAAAGTTGATCCCCCTCAGGACGAGGGGGATCACTTTGCGTAATCGGCTGACAGTCAGATGCGTCCGTTGCAGCAGGGGACGAACCAAGCCGGAGGACGGGAATATCTTCCGTTGCAGCGGCCGCAGGCTAGCAGTTCTCCAGTGCGGCGATGTGGCGGGTGACCTGGCCGATGGCTTCGCGAACGAAGTACTGGCTGGATTTCAGGTAGCGGGCGTCGCGGAAGCTGTCGAGCAGCAGGAGGTAGCCCATCACGATGCTGGCAAGGACCTCGGTCAGGGCGCGGGTCGCGTGCTCGAAGCGTTCGCTGGTGCTGCCTTCGACAGTAGCCATCTCGTAGAAACGCTGGTAGCCTTCGGTGGCTTTGCGCAGGACCTCGAGACAGTGCTGCCTCTCTGCATCGGGAGCCGCAGCCAGCATCTCGGCGACGCGGGCTTCGTAGCTTTCGATCTGCTTGAGATAGGCGCCGTTGGCGATGCCTTTCACGGCAGCCACGACCTGCAGCTGGCTCGTTCCTTCGTAGATCGAGAGGATGCGGGCGTCGCGATACAGGCGTTCGCAGGCGTATTCCTTCATAAAGCCGCTTCCGCCGTGGACCTGGATGCAGTCGTAGGCGCAACGGTTGGCGAACTCGCTGGCGCTGAGTTTCACCAGCGGCGTGAGGATGTCGGCGACGCGGGATGCGGCGCGCGAAGAGGCTGAAAGGTCAACGTAGCGGGCGGTCTCATACAGCAAGCTCCGGGCGCCGTCGGTACGGGCACGCATCCGGGCCAGGATGTCCTGGACAGCCACGAACTGGTTGATGGGATGACCGAACTGTTCGCGCGAAGCGGCGTATGCCTCGGCTTCGCGGCAGGCGGCTTCGCACAGACCGATCGACTGGGCACCTACGCCCAGACGGGCGCCGTTCATCAGCGACATCACGTATTTGATCAGGCCCAGGCGGCGTTCGCCCACGATCTGGGCAGGGGCGTTGGTGAACTGCAGTTCGCAGGTCGGCGAGCCCTTGATACCCATCTTGTTCTCGATACGGCGCACCACCATACCGCCGTCGGCACGGTCGAACACGAAGTACGACAGGCCGCGGCCATCGGTCGAACCTTCCTCGCTGCGGGCCAGCACCAGGTGCAGGTCGGCGTCACCGTTGGTGATGAAGCGTTTCACACCGTTCAGGCGCCAGCAGCCGGCTGCCTCGTCATAGGTGGCCTTCAGACGCACCGACTGCAGGTCGCTACCGGCGTCGGGCTCCGTGAGGTCCATCGAACAGGTAGCACCCTGGCAGATACGGGGCAAATATTTGTCTTTCAGCGCGTCGGAGCCGAATTCCTGGATGGTGTCGGCGCAGTCGGTCAGGCCCCAGATCGTAGCGAAGCCCACATCGGCGCGGGCAATGATCTCGGCGGCCATCACCACGGCTGCACGCGGCCAGTTGAGACCGTTGTATTTGCGGTCGAGCGAAATGCCGTAAAGACCAGCCTGAATCAGGGCGTCGAGGTTCCGTCGGGTACCGGGCGCATAAGAGACGCGGCCGTTCTCGAGCTTCGGGCCCTCGTGGTCCACCTGCTCGGCGTTGGGCGCAATCACCTCGCCGGCGATTTCACCCACCAGGTTCATCACCATATCATACTGCGAAACAGCCTCTTCAGCGGAAGCGGGAGCTTCCGGGTGCTGTCCAGCATCGGCATAATCCTTTTCCTTGACGGCGACCACGCGCTCCATTTCCGGATGGTGGAGGTAGAAGGAAAGGCTCTCGTTATCGGTATAGAAATTCATAACTACTTCAGATTATTTTTATAACAAGCCATAAACTGGGGGATGACGGTCATCACGTCGCCGATGATCGTGTAGTCGGCGATGGCGTTGATGGGCGCATCCGGATCGGTATTGATGCTGATGATCTTGGCGCTCTGCTCCATGCCGGCGCGGTGCTGTACGGCGCCGCTGATGCCGCAGGCGATGTAGAGCTTGGGACGGACCGTCACGCCGGTCTGGCCGATCTGGCGTTCGCCTTCGCAGAAACCGGCGTCCACGGCGGCGCGGGTAGCGCCGACGCTGGCACCGATCAGGCGGGCGAACTGATGGAGGAGCTGGAAGTTCTCACGGCTGCCCATACCGTAGCCGCCGGCCACGATGATCTGGGCACCCTTGATGTCGATCTTCTGCTCTTCGATCTCCCGGCTGAGGATCTCAACCGCCTGGTCCGCCTTGGCCAGCGAAGCCTCGACGGCTACAGGAACGATCACACCCTTATAGGCAGGATCGAACACCTCTTTCTTCATCACGCCCTCGCGGACGGTTGCCATCTGCGGACGGGTCTCCGGGCAGACGATGGTGGCGATGATGTTGCCGCCGAAGGCAGGACGGATCTGATAGAGGATATTCTCGTACGTCTTCTTGGTCTTGGGATCTTCGTGCGAACCGATCTCAAGCTGCGTACAGTCGGCCGTCAGGCCGCAGCGCAGGAACGAAGCGATGCGCGGGGCGAGGTCGCGGCCGACGCTGGAGGCGCCGAAGAGCACGATCTGCGGCTGCTCCTTCTGGATCAGTTTGGAAAGCACGTCGAAATGCGGCAGGGTACGATAGGGTGAAAGCCGCGGGTCATCGGCCAGGAACACCTCGTCCACGCCATAGGGATAGAGCGACTCGGCCGCGGCTTTCACGCCGCTGCCCAGCACGGCGGCCTGCAGGCGGCAGCCCAGACGGCTGGCCAGCTGACGGCCTTTGGTGCAAAGCTCCAGTGCGATGTCGGCAATCTGGTTCTTCTCCGACAACTCGCAATATACTAATACGTTATTCATCGATTCCTAGATTTTTCGGATCCTACAAAATGTGCTCTTTGATCAGCGTCGCGGAGAGTTCACTCAGGGCAGCCTCGGTGGGCTCCAGAACGACCGACTCCTTGTGCGCCAGCACCACGTTTTCAATCTGCTTGACCTTGGTCGGCGAGCCTTTCAGGCCGAGGCGGTCCATTTCAGCGTCAATGCTGTCGGCGTTGATCATCCGGACCTCCTCCTTGGAGAGGCGGATCATCCGGTGCGCATTCGGGAAACGGCAGTCGGCGGCAGCCGACGTGACGGTTACCAGCACGGGAAGCTGGGCTTTGACGCACTCGGTTCCCCGCTCCAGACGGCGGCGGATGGTGATGGTCTTCGCATCGATGGCAAGCAGTTCCTCAGCATACGTAACCTGGGGAATATCCAGTTTTTCAGCCACCTGCGGACCCACCTGCGCGGTATCGCCGTCAATGGCCTGGCGGCCGCCCAGGATCAGGTCGACCTTGCCCAGCTGGCGGATGGCCTGCGAAAGGGCATACGAAGTGGCCAGCGTGTCGGCACCGGCGAAGCGGGCGTCGCTCAGCACAAAACCGTCATCGGCGCCGCGGTTGCGGGCGTCTTTGATGATTTCAGCGGCACGGGGCGGACCCATCGTAACCACGGTGACCGTTGCATCGGGCATCTGGTCTTTGACCTGCAGGGCCATCTCAAGGGCTTTGAGGTCTTCCGGATTGAAAACAGTCGGCAGGGCGGCACGGTTGACGGTGCCGTCCGCATTCATGGCGTCAGCCCCGACATTGTGCGTGTCGGGAACCTGTTTGGCCAATACTACTATTTTGAATGACATATGATTGTGTTCTGATGTGATTGTGTTTCTAGTTGATCGCCAGACCGCCGTCGCAGCTGATGACCTGTCCGGTCACATAGGCGGCCAGGTCGCTGGCCAGGAAGAGCGACACGTGCGCCACGTCGGTGTCGAGGCCGCCGCGGTGCAGCGGAATCTGCTTCATCCACTCCTTGCGCACCTCTTCGGAGAGCTGCTGCGTCATCGGGGTCTCGATGAAACCCGGAGCCACGGCGTTGCAGCGGATGCCGCGCGAGCCGAGTTCCTTGGCGATGGAACGCGTGAAGCCGATGATGCCGGCTTTCGAAGCGGCGTAGTTGCACTGGCCGGCGTTGCCGTTCAGGCCCACGATCGAACTGATGTTGACGATCGAACCGCTGCGCTGACGCATCATCATCGGCGCGAAGGCTTTGGTATAGTTGAAGACGGAGCGGAGATTGACATCCATCACCATATTCCAGTCTTCCACGCTCATACGGAGGATGAGCTGGTCGCGGGTGATGCCGGCGTTGTTGACCAGGATGTCGAGGCGGCCATAGTTCTCCTGAACCCAGGCGGCGACTTCCTGCGTCTGCGCAAAATCCGAGGCGTTCGAAGCCAGGAAATCGGCCCGGACACCCTTGGCGCGGAGTTCCGCCACGAGGGCGTCGCTCTGCTCGTTCTGTTTGAGATCGGTAAAGATGACATTCGCACCCTCATCGGCGAAGAGGAGGGCATGGCTGCGTCCGATTCCGCGCGATGCGCCGGTAATCAGGGCGGTTTTATCTTGAAGGAGTTTCATAGTTTATTCGGGTTTATCGACCAACATGAAGATCAAGGTTCCTTTCGCACAGAGCTTGCCGTCGACCCGGGCTTCTGCATCAATGAAGAAAGTCAGGCCGCGACGGTTGGCGATATGCGCCGTCACCGTGAGCAGGTCTCCGGGGCGGACCTGATTCTTGAAACGCACGCTGTCCAGGCCGGCATAGAAAGTCAGGCGTCCGGGGAGTTCTTCGAGGACCAGGGCGCAACTGCACTGTCCCATAATCTCACAGAGGATGACACCCGGAACGACAGGATAGCCGGGGAAGTGACCCTGAAGGAAAAATTCATCTCCGCGCACCTGATAGTGACCGGTAGAAATCCCGTCTTCGACCATCACGTCGTCAACGAGCAACATCGGTTCCCGATGCGGCAGATAATTCTTAAGTTCTTCTCTTATCATAGTATCGATCGTTTATTATAATCTTCTCAATGCCACGCACGCGTTCTGGCCGCCGAAGCCGAACGAATTGCTGATCGTCAGGCCGGCCTTGTAATCACGGGCGGTATGCGGTGTATAGTCGAGGTCGCATTCGGGATCGGGCTCATCGAGATGGATGGTCGGAGCCACTTTGCCGTCCCTGAGGGTCAGGGCGCAGATCACCAGTTCGATGGCGCCCGTTGCGCCGAGCATGTGCCCCATCATCGACTTGGTGCTGCTGATAACCGCGCGGCGGGCGGCTTCCTCGCCCAGGGCCTGTTTGATGGCCAGGGTCTCGGACTTGTCGTTGAGCGGGGTTCCGGTGCCGTGCGCGTTGATGTAGAGCGGCTCTCCGTCCTTGTATCCGGCCTCTTCGAGGGCCAGGCGGATGCACGCCGTAGCGCATTTGGCGTCGGAACGCGGCGCGGTATAGTGGAAAGCGTCGCAAGTATTGCCGTAACCGCTCACCTCGGCATAGATGTGCGCGCCGCGACGGCGGGCCGCTTCATATTCTTCCAGGATCATGATGCCGGCACCTTCGCCGATGACGAAGCCCTTGCGGCGCAGGTCGAACGGCAGCGAGGCCGCCATCGGGTCGTCGCTGGTGGTAAGTGCCTTGCTGTTGGCGAAACCGCAGATGGCCATCTCGCAGAGCGCAGCCTCGGCGCCGCCGCTGATCATCGCGTCGGCGCGGCCTTCGCGGATCAGGCGGTAAGCCTCGCCGATCGAATGTGTGCCGGTCGCACAGGCGGTGACAACAGGGAGATTCGGACCTTCAGCGTGGTACGTGATCGCCACGTTGCCCGAAGCGATATTGGCGATCATCTCGGGGATAAAGAGCGGCGAGACGCCACGGGCACCGTTTTCGAGCATCGAGCTATGTTCACGGCAGAAAGTCTGGATGCCGCCCACACCCGAGCCGATGGCGCAGCCGAAACGGCTGGGATCCACATCCTTGCCTACTTCGAGGCCGCTGTCACGCATAGCCTGCGAAGCGGCGGCCAGCGCGTAGAGCGCATAGCGGTCGTTGTGGCGGATCATCGGACGGTCGATGCCATAGTCTTCGGGACGGAAGTCCTTCACCTCGGCGCCGATCCGCACCGGCAGGTTTTCGGTATTGATGGAATGGATATAATCGATGGCGCACTTCCCGTCCAGCAGGCCCGACCACATGGTGTTCACGTCGTTGCCCAGCGGGGAAATAGCGCCCAGTCCTGTAATTACTACTCTTCTCATAAATGTCAATATTGGATGGCGGACCAGTCCAGGATGGCCGCCGCAGTCACGAACCCGCCTCCGAAGGTGCTGATCATCAGCGTTTGGCCATCTTTCAGCTCACCGGCTCTGGAGAGCTCGTCGATCAGGATGCCGACGCTGGCCGAGGACGTGTTGCCATATTTCTGAATATTGGTCGGGAATTTCTCCCGGGGCTGCTCCAGGTGCTCGCGGATGCACTCAATGATACGCATGTTCGCCTGATGGAGTAGATATTTGTCAATGTCCGCTCCGGTCAGTCCGTTGCGCTGAAGCAGGACGTCCACATCGTTGATGCAGGATTCAACGGCAATGCGGAACACTTCGCGGCCTTCCATCACCAGCGGCGTGGTTCTTTCCTCCACGCGGTCGAACGGCGTCGGCTCGAGGGAGCGTTTGTAGTACATCACGTCGGTATGCGGAACGCCGGTCAGGCGGAAATCGCGGAAGCCCTTGCCTTCGGTAACCACCATTGCGGCAGCACCGTCTCCGAACAGCACCGAGGTTGCCCTGTCGTGCCAGTTGCAGAAACGCGAAGGCTGCTCGGCCGCTACGACCAGGATGTTCCGGGCGCGGCCGGTTTTAAGGAAAGAATCAGCTATGTCGAGCGAATAGACCAGCCCGGCGCAAGCGCCGTTCAGGTCGAACGTCGGGCAGACGCAGCCCAGCGTGCCGAGCAGGATGCTGCCCAGCGAGGGGGACACATAGCTGTTGGCCACATTCGAGCAAATCAGATAATCGATTTCCGAGGCTTGCAATCCGGAGGATGCAAGGGCGGCCTGCGCTGCCTTCGTGGCCAGTTCGCGCAATGTCTCGGTACTCAGAAGCCGCCGCGTGTGGATGCCGGTGCGCGTCGTGATCCAGCTGTCGCTGGTTTCCAGGAAACCTGCCAGCATATCGTTGGAGATCTCCTTCTGGGGAAGCGCACTGCCTGTTCCTATGATTTTCATTTGAGATATATTCTTTAAAATTTCGTACTTTTGGGGCAAAATTGTTTGACTTGAACGCTCCGAAATATTTGTTGCAGAAAACTTTTCTGCTGGGATCCGTCGCTTTCGTCGTGGTCTTCTCCTTCCTTTTCCTCTTTCTCTATCACCCCTTTTCCGACACCATCTGGCTCGGGCTCGACCCGAAAAACAACCTGGTGCCGACACTGTTGTTCTATTTGGTCTGCATTCTGATCCTGTTCATCAGCAAGGAACTGATGATGCTCTATCAGATCCGCCATACCATCACGGTAGGCCGCTACATCTTATGGCTGACCGGAGAATTCGTCCTGATCGCCACGGTTTACCTGATGTTCGCCTCGCGTTATTTCAATCCGGAAATCCTGCTTTCAGCGAAACTGCTGCTGCGTACCTCCTACTGTGTAGCCCTGATTCTGGCCATCCCCTATGTGATTTTCACGCTGATTGCCGCCAACCGCGACAAGGCCGAGGAGATCAATGCCCTGAAAATGAACCAGGAGGCCGACCGGCCGGAGCCCAAATCCCGCATTATCGATTTCTACGATTATACCGGTGCCCTGAAGCTGTCGGTCGCTTCCGACGACATCTTCTACATCGCATCGCAGGACAATTACGTGGAAATCCGTTACGAGCTGGACGGCAAACTGCTCAATTACCTGATGCGCTGCCGTACCACGCGGCTCGAAAAGCAACTGGAGGGCACCTCACTCGTGCGCTGCCACCGCTCCTTCATCGTGAACGTGGACAACGTCTCGCTCTTCAAGCGTGAGAACGCACGGGTGCTGCTGGTGCTCAATCACCCGGATGCCAAAAAGATCCCCGTTTCCAAGAGCTACTACAAGACCATCGCGGAACGATTGGGCCGGATCGCCTCGTAGCGCTCTCGTCAGCCGGGTCCTTTTATTTACATACGCGCGGAGATGTATTCGATGGCGTCGCCGACGGTCTTGATGTTCATTGCATCCTCGTCGGAGATCTTCAGCGAGAACTCTTTCTCGAAGTCCATGATCAGCTCGACAGTGTCGAGAGAATCGGCGCCGAGATCCATCGTGAAGCTGGCGGCGGGGGTGACTTCTTCTTTCGGGAGACCGAGTTTGTTGGAGATGATGTTGATGACTTTCTCCTCAATTGCGTTTTTTTCCATTTTTTTCAGATTTTAATATTTTACCGGACGCAAAGGTAGCCAACCCCGCGCCAAGTTCCTTGCGCGTACAAGCCGTTTGTGGCGAAAAACGGCCGTATTGGGGCGAAAGACCGCGGATTGTGGCGAATTGTGGCGAATTTTATCGTATATTTGTTGGTTGTAAGGTATCAATTTCAAGGGAAAATGAAACATTTTTACACTTATTTCATCTGCCTGCTGCTCGCGCTGAGCTGCGGAGCCCCCGACAAGAATCCCCAGGACACCACACCCAAATCCGAGCCGGAAGACGAGAACGGACTCGCCATGGCCACCCTCTCCGTAATCAATATGCGCGAGAAACCCGACTACGCCGCGGAGCTTGGTACGCAGGCCCTGATGGGCACGCCTGTCAAGGTCCATTACCACGACGGTTATTGGGTCAATATCGAGACGCCGGACGGCTATAAGGCCTGGGTCAACGACATGGCCATCGTGCCCATCGACCAGGCCCGGCTCGACGCCTGGAAAGCGTCGAAGCGCGTGGTGGTCTCCAGCTACTATACCTTCTTCCTGGACGCACCCCGTCCCGACGCGGAGCACGTGAGCGACGGCGTCTGGGGCGACATCGCGGAAGTCACCGGCACGGCCGGCAAATATACGAAAGTGGCCCTGCCCGACGGACGGCAGGCCTACGTCCCCACCGCCGACGTGACGGATCTCCGCAGCTGGGTGGACAGCCGCAAGGCCGTTATCCCCGCCGATGCCCCGCAGGCGCAGGTGGAGCAGGCCCGTGCACAGATCATCGCCACGGCCAAGAAATTCCTCGGCGTCCCCTACCTCTGGGCCGGCACCTCCCTCAAGGGCGTGGACTGCAGCGGCTTCTCCAAGAGCGTCTATTTCCTCAACGGCTATATGCTCCTGCGCAACGCCTCGCAGCAGTACAAGACCGGTGAACCGGTCGATGTTTCACAGGGCCTGGACAACCTTCAGCCCGCCGATCTGGTTTTCTTCGGCCGCGAAGCCACGGAAGACAAGCCCGAACGCA
>JAEEGJ010005602.1_pt1 | contig 39168 bp, 18 predicted proteins | sample 8958761 | NCBI WGS metagenome assembly JAEEGJ01 (sample SAMN16246546, study PRJNA631951) | gut metagenome | biome: gut microbiome; feature: rumen; material: RS-attached | host: Bos | place: Iran: Karaj | collected 2018-10
ACACCAAACACATTGAAGAACATGTGGGCCAGAGCTGCACGGCGCGCTTGTGTATTTGCAGTCAGCGAAGCCATAAACGCAGTGATGGTGGTACCAATATTCTGTCCCATAGCCAGCGCAGCTGCTTGTTCGAAGCCAAAACCAGGGATGTTCATGCCGAAGAGCATCAGCGTAATTGCCATTGTGGCAGCTGACGCCTGAACAATCATCGTGACCAATGCACCCACAATAATAAAGAGGATGATGGTGAAGAACGAATCCTGCGGCACGTGAGCCAGCATCCCTGCCACCATATCACCGATGTTCATCGCTGTGGCTGCTTCCTGTAGGAATGACAAGCCCATAAAGAGAAAAGAGAAACCGAATATAAACTCACCGATACTCTTGTGATTTCCTTTTTTACTGAATATCAATGGCATGCCAATAGCCAACATAGGGATGGCAAAGGCTGCGATGTTCACCTTAAAGCCAACAGCTGATATAATCCATGCTGTAACTGTTGTTCCGATGTTTGCACCCATGATGACGCCTATAGACTGTGCGAGCGTCATTAAGCCGGCATTTACGAAGCTTACAACCATCACTGTTGTAGCACTCGACGATTGGATGAGTGCTGTGATTAGAATACCAGTCAGAACACCCATCATGCGGTTTTTGGTCATAGCCGCCAGAATACTGCGCAGGCGATCGCCCGCAAACTTCTCCAGACCCTCCGACATTGTCTTCATTCCAAAGAGGAACAATGCCAGCGAGCCCACAAGCGAGAAAATGTTGATAATCAATTCCATCTGCCTTTTTATATATTTGCTGCAAAGATATCACAATCTTATTACGCTGTTGTTACACCCGTGTTACAATCCTATTACAAACGGTGATGTAACCTATTTTGCAGGGGCGGCACTAAGCAACGGCACTTAATATTTGCCTGCAAAGATACAACTTTATTTTATTATACAAAGGAAAGGGTGAAAAAAATAGTGCAGCCCTATTGACTGCACCATTTGTTGTTTATGAGTAGGGAAGTGATTACTTTTGGATGAACTTACGACCGTTCTTGATAACCAGGCCCTTGTAGTCTGTACCCACCTTCTGACCAGCAAGGTTGTAGATAGATGTCTGATGGGTGATGTCTGATGTCTGAAGGCTGATGCCGGTAGCGGCAACTACCTTAACCACTGGTGAGGCAGCACTTAATCCGCCCATCTCGTTGGCGGCACGAACGGAATATAAACCATTTTCTGGAACGGTATAGGTCGGTGTGGTGGTGAAACCAACGACGTTGCCATCTTTGCAGACAGCCCACAACAGGGCGTAGTCACTATTCTCCCATGACAAGGTAGCACCATCGGCTACGACTGTAGCGGGAACGGGAGCCTGTTCGGTAAGCAGCGTGGGCTGCCACTGGTCGTCCTGACCCATGACCACATCCAGGGTGTGCCCGGCAGCCTCCTCGGCAGTCAGCACAGGATTGTTCGCATGGCCTTCGCCGAAGACCGTCTTACGGCCGCTGAGATCTATGCTGGTACCCTTCGAGCTGTGGGAGCCATATTCTGCGAAGCGCTTTGGCCAGCCGTTAGACATCTCGTTCCAACCAATAGTGCTGGGTACCACCTCCATCTCGGTATCGATGAACAGGGCGATGGGTGTGCCCTGCCCCCAGGGACGTCCTAAGGTGTAGGTACCGCTGACATCGTTGGTGTCGCCAGTAATCTTACAGCTCTGGAAGATGTAGCCATACTTCTTCGGAATAGAGGGAACAGCAAGATAGCCGCTCTTCACCTGACGGAAAGTCACCTTATTATAATATACGTCGCCCTTGCCACAGACATAGTCCGTACGACCACGGATGACACCGCCCTCAAAGAAGAACTTGCCGTTTTGGTTATTCGATACGTAGGTGTCCTGATAGCCCCACAGGCAGGCATCTTTGAAGATGGTACGGTTGGACTGGTCGTTGACAGCAATGTCACGGCCATGTGCGTCACCCATAGAGGTCTTGATGGTCAGGTTCTGGAAGTAGCAGTCGCTGCCCTTGATCTGCAGGACGTCGCCCTTGCCGATACCTTCTAACGGGCAGGCGGTACCGAAGCCGTTGTCCCACGTGGCATCTGGTGTCACGTTGGTGATGACAACACCTTCCATCGACTCACCGATGAAACTGGTGTTTGCAGCCTTCAGCACGGAGGTGGGGTTGTCGTATTCCTTGCCGTCGCCACCAGTGACCTTGCCAGCGGGATGGAATACGTAAGGATTACTGCTGTTCTTGATGAACACACGGTAGCGTGTGGTCTTGTCGGCACGCCCGTTGGCAGCTGCCAATGCCTCGTCAATGGTGCCATTATCAGGCACGATAAAGTTGTAGAGTGCCTTGGCCACAACAGGACGGTTCATGGTGGTGAAAGTGATGGTGACAGGCTCAGCATATTTGTTGCCCGACTTGTCCTCGACGTAGTTGGCAGGCATCGTAAAGGTGTACGTCGTGTTGTACTCCAGCATGCTGTAGTCAAACGATACCGAGCGGTTACTCCAGGTTGGGGTGATGACAGTGCTGTTTAGTGTAGCAGCAGCGGCACCCTCTACAGCCTGAATTTTCTCATCGAATGAGATTGTGATACGGCCTGTGGCACTGACACCGGTAGCATTATTGGCAGGAACGGTAGCAGTAACCTTGGGAGCCACTTCGTCGGCTGTGACTTCGGCCTCACCTAATATATAGACGTTACCTACGCCCGACTCTGAGTGGTCGCTGTAGCGCATCTCGTTGAATGTCTTGTCGAAAGCATAGCTTGTATTATAGAGTTCGTCGCCAGTACCTGTGATACGGATCATCACCGTTTCCTTGCCAATGGCGTTGGCTGGCAGTTCTATAGCGAGAGGATTAACCGCATTGGCTGTGACGTCCCAGGCAGCCTTCAACTCAGTGAATTCGCCGCCATCAATACTGATGAGGGCCTTATACTGCTTGGTTGCGGCATTCTTGGCACACATGTCAGCATGAAACGTTGCCGATGTGAAGCCCTTGGTTGAGAACTGGTACTGCCAGGCGATGTCGGCGGTATGGTAACCGTTCTGGTAGAGTCCGTTGATGGCAGCGATGACGACACTCTGACGGTTGCGGACCACAGGGGTACCGGTGCTCTGACTGTAGAGCAGCGAGCCGTCACTCACTCTGACCACACTGGCCTTGGTGTTACGATTGGCATCCCAGGTCTCGTCAGCAGCGAAAGGATAGCCGGCGGTATTCTCGTAGGCATAGTTGGCTGTCTTGCTGGCATCGAACACGGCGATAAAGTCCTGCACCTCGTAGTTGGCCACCAGTTTCATGTCGCTATTGACTGTCAGCTCACGGGTTGCGGGAGCACTGTTGTTCTCGTTTTCGTCAGTCCAAGAGAGAAACTTCAGAATCTTGCTCTCGTTGGCAGTGGCGGTAATCTTCGTGCCAGCCTCGTATTGTCCGTCGTGGTCGTTGGGTGTCAACGTGATGCTGCCCAAGTCGCGGTCAGCGTCGTTGGTGATATCTGTCGTAACCTGATAGACGGGAATGGCCTCGAAGACAGCATTCATGGTCTTTTCACCATCCATCGTAATGGTGGTGGTGGCGTCGGTGGCCACCACGGCACCTGTGGCATCCTGCCACTCCTTAAAGCGGTAGCCGAAGTTCTTGGTAGCCTTCAGCGTCACCTGTGTACCTTCTTTATATTGCTCTAAGTCAGGGTCGCGCGTAATGGAACCAGCCCCTGCTGGCACGACCTGAGTGGTAAGCATATACTTTGTCACCTGTGTCGCAGCACCAACCAGTGTTCCTTCGATGAACACGTTGGAGAGGCCCATTTGTTTGGTATTACCCAGACCTAAGAATGAGAAATTAACTTTCAGAGGTTTGTCGGCCGTGGCTGTTACCCCAGTAATCTCTTCAGAGAACGAGGCGATAGTCAGCCCTTTTCCATCACGATTCACATTGGCATTTTTCACCAGGTCCACGTGAGTTTCTCCGGCATCTACAGAAGCCTCGATGTAACCACCGTCCGTACCATAACGGGCAGCCTGAAAACTGAGTCTGGTAGGAACGAATGAGAAACCGTCTTCGGGGGTCAGCGTCAGCATGAGGGTATTGTCGGCTCCTGCTGATGAAGACAGCGAGGCACCCGTACCATTATAGATACGCGTCTGAGTGATGTTCGTTTCGCCTGAAGCACCACGATAGTTTACCGTATTCTCAACCGTCAGCGCACTACCAGCTGTCCATGTCTTACCAGCAAAGCCTGCTGCGAGTTCATTGGGGGTAAACACAATATCGTCACCTTGGTTTAGTCCTCCCTTGTTGAGTGGGTAGCCGATAGAGCCCGTGATATTAACACCGGCTGCATCCTTCGACTGTCCGCCTACTATGACGTCAGAAATGCAAAGCCACTTGCCAGTAGCATTGCTGGTGTACCAGGGATAGACGCGAATCTGCAGTTGGTCGCCCTCTTCGAGCTTGATAACGGGGGTAGCATCTACCTCATTCATCACACCGCTGGACATAGAAGCAGGCGAATAGATGGTGGTACGCGTAACAAAGCCATCAGTAGAATAATATACATGGCAACGCATGCCATTACCTCCGTGCCCACCAACCTTCATGGCGATGTGGTTAATGTCAAGTTTCTTGCCGTCAGGGGCTGTTACTGTAAACTGCACATATTGGTTGGGAGAGTCGTCCTCGGCCTTCACCCATGCGCCGCCCTCACTGGTGCTGACCATCAGACCCTTCTGGCTGTTATTACCATACTTTACCATCCCTTCCACTTTTGCATCGGCAGCAGTGGCATTGCCATCGACAAGAGCATTGTCGTTACTGGTCAGTGCCCATGTGGCGGTAAAGGGGACTCCGCCACCCAATTCAATGGCATTCATCGTTACGTTGGCTACAGTAGTTTTGTTGCCCAGCATAGCAGTCACCGTACCATTGAACACACCAGCAGCAGTAGCAGCCACCTTGGCATATAAGGTCTTGATGAGTGTGCCGCTCTCGTAGCTGACCTCCAATGTTTTTTGCCAGTTTTGTTTGTCGGTAGACAACAAAATGCCCTCAGAGGGCGTGATGGTAATGGTGCCTGTTGCAGGTTCGAGACCCAGTCCGCTGAGTGTCAGTTCCTTGGTAGCCGATTGGCCTACATAGACATCGCCCATGTCGGCGGTAGTGGGATTGAACGAGAGGTCTGCGGGAATCTCAATGGCATCAGTCAAGATACCCTTATCCTTGATGAGCTGAGCACATAGGCGAGCCACAGTCAACGCACCTGTTAGGTTAAAGTGGGTGTTGTCGGTTTCTGCACCTTTGTCAAACAGGGCAGCATAGCACTTGTTGTAGGAACCATAGCTTTCATAGAGGTTCTTCGTCGCTGTAGTCATATCGATGAAGGTGACACCCTCCTCCTTGGCCAGTTGCTGCATCTGGTAGCTGTAGTCGTATGTGTGGTCGCTCTCAGGAATGCTTTGGCTGGTTTTGAGTACGCCATCGACGATGGCATCGTATTTTGCTCCCAAATCATGACGGCCTACACGGGTAATAGGTGCAGCTCCGTTGGTAAAGTAGCAGCGGCAGACTGCTGACACCAGAATGGGGGTGGCACCCTTCTCCTTGACAGCATCGATAATCTGTTTCAGACACTGTTTGTAGGTAGTCGCAGGAGTGGTTCCTCGACCGTCACTCTTCACAGCAGCGGCATTGGTTGCGTCGCCCTTGGCGGTGTAGTACGCCTGTAGTTCCAGATTGTCTACACCATTGTACTTGCCGTCGTTGTGGGCAAACTGAATGAGCACATAGTCGCCAGCTTGCACGTTGTTCTTGGCGTTCTTCCACAATTCGTTGTAGCCGCCACGTGAGTCGCGTCCGCCTTTAGCGTAGTTGATACTGGTCCATCCGTTGGTTAGGAACTGACCGAAATACATTCCCCAGCCACGGGTGTTAGTGGCCGATTCGTCGTAGGGTGCCATGGTAGAGTCACCCAATGTGTGAACTTTCTTGGCACTGCCTGCTACAGTACATAGCATGAGTGCCAAACTCAGCAATACGTAGAATTTTAGTTTCATTTTTAGTAGTGTTTGTTTTGTAACGTTTGTCTTTCGGTTGCAAAGGTACGAACTAAAAATGTAAAATCCAAATAAATAATGAAAAAACAACGAGAGCAGACCTTGTTGGTCTGCCCTCGTGTATAAATAGAGTAGGGAAGTGATTACTTTTGGATGAACTTACGACCGTTCTTGATGACCAAGCCTTTGTAGTCGTTAGCCACCTTCTGACCAGCGAGGTTGTAGATGGCGCCGTTTGTTGTGTCGTCGGTCTTTGTGATGCTGATACCCGTTTGTTGCTGCTCGATAAGTGTGGCCAGTGCATGCGCCTCGGCTGCTCCCCACAGCCAGCAACCGTGTCCGAAGTCCTCGAAGTCGGGCTTGGAGTCATAGGTGATGACACCACCGTCCTCAGGTTTTGAGCCTGCTCCTTGCAGGTAACCCACAAAACCGTTGTCAGGATGAACGGCATGGTGCATGGCTTGCCAGCCGCGACGGATAGCCGGCATGTAGACAGTGCTGTCTAAAATGCCCTCGCGAACACCGTATGCCATTCCGCCAATGAAGAGTGACGTGCCCGTCATCTCAGGACCTTCACTGCCTGGCGCACCATAGTTCGAGGGAGCTGCCAGACTGACGTTCCATGAACCGTCCTCTCGCTGGCAGTCAAGCAGCGCCTTGCTCATCAGGCGGAAATCAGAGAGGTATTCCTGCCGGTGTGCCTCGTTGTCGGGGGTAAACTGCAGTACCCTGGTCAGTGCCATATACACCCATCCGTTACCACGGCTCCAATAGCAGTCCTTGTCGGGTTCTGTCAGGTCTTTATAGGGCGGGTCGAATTGATAGTCGCGATACCACAAGCCCGTCGATATGTTGAACAGTGGCTTGCCGCCGCCCTTGCCGTTACCTCCGTGCTGGTTGCGGGTATATCGGTACATGTCGTACATGCGTTCCCAATAGATAGCGTCTTGTGTGATGGTGCCAAGCAGCGCAAAGATGGGCATAGCCATCTGTATGGCATCAATCCAGTACCAGTCGTCAATCTTCTTGCTGGCCACCATGTCATCGATGCGCATCTTGATATGACTCATGCGCTGTTTCTGTGTCGGGTCAAGCATGTAGAGCTGCAGATAGGCCTGTCCGCAACACTGGAAGTCGGCATGCCGCTTGGCATTGTCGGCACAGCTAATCCACTGGTGGTAATTGCCCCAGTCCACTGCATATTTCAGCCAGTCTTCATGAGGCGCTTCGCGATAGGCATTCAGCAGTCCTTCGTAGAACACACCGCGAGTCCATATGCGGCTGTTACGCTCCTTGCCGCCAACATAGCTGTTGGCACCCACGTCGGGATTGCTGGTCATGAAGTAGTTGGCCACTTTCTCAATGGTCGCCATGATTGCTGACGACGAGAACGGTTCGGCATAAGCACGACTACTGCCAAGAAAGGCAATAGCGAGTGTAATAACAGATATGTAGACTTGTTTCATTCGTTGTTTGATAATGTGTTGGTAACAGACATTGCAAAGGTACGAACTAAAAATGTAAAATCCAAATAATTGACGAAAAAACAACGAGAGCAGACCTTGTTGGCCTGCCCTCATGTTATAAATAGAGTAGGGAAGTGATTACTTTTGAATCATCTTCTTACCGTTCTTGATGACTAGACCCTTGAAGTCGTTAGCAACTTTCTGACCAGCGAGGTTGTAGATAGCACCGTTAGAAGCTTTGTCTACAGCGTTGATAGTGCTGATGCCAGAAGCGTCAACTGGAGTAAACTCGATAGAAGAAATCAGGATGTTACCAGTGCCTGAGTACTTCTGGAAGGTGTAATAGGTATCTTTAGCGTCGAAAGTGGTAGTACTGTTACCCTCATCGTCTTTGCTAGTTACATCCTTGCCACCCTTCAGTGTGAACTCGATGACGTTGGCAATGCCAGGATAGAGCTTCTGGTCACAAACGGCCTTGCCCTCTGCATCTTTAGCACAGTAGTTAGTACCGCTAACATTTACATAGCAGCTACGATCAGGTGTGCAGCCATCAACCTGCTTGTCTTCAGCAGCATCATCAGCATCAATGTTCTTACAAGCATTCTTCGAGCAGATAACCTTTACGTTAACTTCGTCACCTGCAGCTACCAAGAAAGTAATGTTGGTGTTGCTCATCTGGATGTAAGCCTCCTTGCCGTCAATCTGATACTGAGCATCCTTAACGACACCCCAGCTAAGGTTCTTCACGAAGAAGTCTGCTTTGTCGGCGCTGATTTCACCATTCTCAACCTTATAGATCTCACCGGTAGTAGAAGTTGCTGTAGCCTCTTCGTCGAGAACGACATCAGCCTTGGTTACGGCGATGGTCTTCTTCTCCTTGATAGGATTCAGCACGTAAACGTCCTTTGTGGTAGACTTTGTGGTAAAGGTTGCGTATGTTCCATTGATAATCTGTGAGTAAGCAGAAACGGTAGCCGACTCTGTCAGGGTAATGCTGCTTCCCTCCTGAGCTTCGCCTCCATTCAAAGAATAGAAGTTCTTGGCACCCTCGTAGGGAGAGGTAATGGTTACGTTAGCACCTTCGGCAGTGATGGCAGGAGCATCGAACGAGAAGTTGACATTAGCCTCGTTGTCGGCACCATCGCACTTGAAGCCTTCGTCAGCACCGGTTCCCCAATCCTGATATGCCTGGAATTTAACGGTCATGTCCTTGTAGCACTTGATAGGTTCTGTGTAGACAGGGCTGGTAGCTGAAGGATCAGTACCGTCGGTGGTATAGGTCAGGATGGTAGGAATTTCTTCGTCAGAACCCTCCATCTTGTAACCGTTAGCCTTGGCTGTTACCTCGCGGAACCAAAGACCGTTTTCGAAAGTCTGTGCACCTACCTTAATAGTGGGAGTACCAGGAGCTTCATTTGCCTCAATGATAATATAGCTAACAAACATGTCACCATTGTTGTCGCCAACATAAACTAAACCATCATCTGTTGCAGTCCACTCAATACGCTTGCAGCTATTTACTCTCTCAGACTTTTCACCATCTGCAAATTTCTCCTTCAGAGCAGCGTCTTTTGCGAAAACAGGATAACGGTCATCCTTGTTGTTGTCCTGATAAAAGATAATGACTTTTGACTTGGCAGTCACGCTCATGGCGATAACGTCTTGCGTCTTCTTTAAACGAAGGAAATTCTTATGGCTTCCGTATTCGCCATACTTAGCAGCAATTTCTTCTGTTACTAATACTCCATCAGCAACAGAAAGGTCGACAGAACCCTTGCCAGTTGATGTTGAACCACCTGTGACATCCAAGAAATGTTTGTCACCAAACAGATTTCCCTTTCCAGGGCGAGCACCCAAATCTTCGCATACCAGCACATAACTGTGCTTCAGTGGAGCAATGTCATCCACTGTAGCAGCATTAGCAACACCTGCGAAGCCCACAAGGGCACAGATTAGAGTAAAAAATTTCTTCATAATTTAAACTTATTAGTTAATAAATAAAAGATTTGTCTGTAGCTTATTTTGCCTTATACGGTGCAAAAATAGGACTTTTTTCTGAAATTACCAAATATTTTGTTTTTTTTCTTTAGAAATAGTTACGTAAAGGTTTGCGTGGAAAAAGAAAAGAGACCGTTAGTGGACGGTCTCTTAACGCTATGATGTAAGCTGACTTACTGTTTCACGAGATAGGTCTGTGCAGGTGTATCGCCATAGTGTACAATGGTGATGGTTTCCTGCTGGCCACTAACAGCCACACCAACGAAGATGGCATTTTTAGTGACCTTACCTTTATTTTCCGTGCGCTGCAGAATCTGTATTCTGCCTGTCGATTCACTGTACGAATACTCGTAAAGTGGCAATTTTTCCGTATTGGAGTCGTCAACCCACGTACCTTCTGTGGTTCCTTGACTCATCTTTACAGCCACAGAGTCAGCTGATACGAAGTCAAGGCTCTCCACAAACCCCTGCACTTCCTGACCATAAGCGTTCTGCTTGATGCCAGTGCCGCGTACCCACTTGGTGCTGGCCAGTGTCTCAGGATGGGGTACTGCCATAGAGTCGTTGTAATTGATGACCCACGACTTGTTATTGGTGTTGGTATCCTCAAACTCGTTGGCATCGCTGCAAGCAGTGGTCAGGCTGATGCCTGCCACCACTGCAAATGCAGCAAATATTGACTTTTTGAATTTATTCATAATTTCAATTCTTCAATTTTACAATTCTACAATTTACTTGCTTCTCCATCGGGCGGCACCGACATTGTTGTTCCAAATGTCGTTGTTCTTATCCTTGAAATATAGGTTCACGTTATACTGAGTCGTAGCAGTACCGTCAAGCGCATCAGCACGATGCATGTTCTGGTCCTCAGCCGTAGCGGCGATATGAGGCGGACATGGCTGAATGAGCAGGTCGGTAGCCGAAAGGTCGGCAACAGCAACCTTCAGCGAGCCGTTGAGTGTTGCTTTCTGGTTAGCCACCAATGCTCCGAAACCGTCCTTCTCGTTGTCAAAGGCACGTGAACTGAAGACTGAACCATTGGTCAGGTCGTTGTTGGTTGACCAGTTGTTGTGGAAATTCAGCGTGCATTGTCCTGCAGATCCGTCTGGCATCGTCTCCGTATCAGGAACGTATGCACCGTACTGCTGAAGCAGGCGTTGGTCGCCACTCTGCTTACAGAGCATAATCAGGTTGTTTTCAACATTGAATACAGATCCGTTTGGTATGCGGGTGAGCTTGAAAATAGCACCATCGCCGCGGGTGTTATAGTTCACAAGGGTGTTGTTCGAGAACGTAATGTTCCATTTCGAGTTGCCCTCATATTTATAAGCATCGCTGAGCTGCTGTTTGATAAAGGCTGGGAACGGACAATCGTAGAACGTATTCTCAATAGCCTTGAAGTCGGCCAGCATATTGGTCTTGCCATTGTTACCGGCACCGTCAATCCAGCAGTAGCCACCGGCGCCGTTGCTATAGTAACCGCAGTCGAAGAACAAATTGTTCTTGATAAGTACGTGGTTCCACAGCTTGTAGTTGGGACCCTGTTCGCGGACAAAGCCACGGACAATGCGCTTGAACGTACAGTTTTCAATGACCAGCGAGTCAAGTGTGACAGCCATACCGTCAGAGAACATGTTGAAGAAGTAGTTACCCGTTGCCGAACCGACGCCTGCCTTCTGGTCGCCATAGTTGTAACACATGGGGTTGTCGAAATCGATGTCATAGAAAGCGAGCTTCTTCATGTAGATTTCACCACCCTCACCAGCTTCCGGTGAGCGTCCGAAGGTAAACATGGAGTATGGGCAGCCGTCCCACTGGCGACCTTCCTTACCCTGTGTGAAGATAGCTGTGCTCTCACCAATACCGCAGATGACCTTAGCGCGCAGACCCTTGGCAACGTCGGCGGGGTTAGTGCGCAGCACGAAACCCTTACAAGTGATGTCATTGCCGTCGAGATAGTAGGTCTTGCCACCTTCAAGCATAAAGGTCTGTCCTTCAGCATATTGAGTATTCGAGATGAAATCATAGAGCACATGGCTGATGGGCGCTGCATCGTAGTCGGCAGAATGAGCATACACTTCTGCATGACTTACAGTCTCGTGATCCTTGATGGTGATGCTGCCAGCCTGTGCCATCATATCAGCATGCGACAGCAGAATGGGCTCTCCGGGCTGTCCGTCTGAGCGTGCCGTACAGGTGTTGTACTTGGCATCAATGTCTACAGGCACAGTGGGGTCAATGACATCGATAACATATACGGAGTTGGGCGTCAGGCCATCGACAACCACATAACCGCGAGCACGGTCCTCATCAGTAATCTCATACTTCTTCCATTTTTCACCTACGGTTGAGTTGGGGTTGTTGGGGGAGGGTACTACCGTGAGGTACTTGTATCCGAAGTTACCATTCTCGTCGATGTTGAAGTTCTCGTGGTAGGCATCCCACTTGTCCTTGTCATCTTCGTCAGACAGGTTGAGTCCTAACTGATTGATGTTGGTGTTGAAATAGACGTGCATGTCACTCTCTGTCGTCTCAGCCTGATTGACATAGATGGCCATAGGAGTAGGATAGCGGTCGTTAGTCGTAATGCCCAGATACTCCTGCCACTGACGGCCGTTGCCATGACCATACCAATTTGAGGCGTGGGCAAACGTTGACTCATCACCCTTGATGTTCTTGTCAAGCTTTGACAGAGCACGGATAGCGAAACGGTAGTTAGTAGAGTACTGCAAGTCCTTCAGCAGCATATCAAGCTGCTTGGGTCCGACGATGGTATCGAGCAGCAGGTCGCTGGTACCCTGGATGTTTTTCCAGGCTTCAGCACCGCCACTAACCTTGATTTGCAGACCCATCTGAATCTGGTAACCTGCACAGTCGTTGACGCCATACCAATAGAGATGGATGGTGTTGCCGTGAGGATAGGCACCGTCAAGTCCGCTGTTATAGGGATAGTCGGAACCCTTGCCACGGGTGTTGTCGCAAATGAACATGGTCATAAACTCTCTGTTGGTATTGGTTGACGAGCTGTTGCTGTCGTCATCCTTACACGACACCATCAGTGCTGATGTGCCGGCCAACAGAAGAAGCATGATGCTATTCAGTATCTTTTTCATATCTTTAATTGCTTTGTGTTATTAATATCCGTAATAGTTCTTATAGACACCCTGTGAACGCTGGATGACTTGATTAGGATAGGGGAGAATATAGCGCACAACAGGCAGTGTCTCGGCAGCAGGGATGTCGTGGAACTGATCCTGCACACCATCACGGATAATCCAGATGTTACCATTGTCGTCGGTGCGCATGTAACCGAAGAAACTGTACTTGCACTGGTTGTTAGGCTGAGCTGTGGCATCGTTGAACCAATTGTAGAACTTGGCATTGCTCCAACCCTCAGCAGAGAATCCGAAAGTCTTAATCTGACTGGTCGTGGGCTGACTGATGCCTTTATAGGCATTGTAGAGACGCAGACTGGGCAGTGACTGGTTGGGATACATCAGGTCAAAACTGTATGCTGCATTGACAATATAGCCGTACAGCTGGTTCTTAAGCATACGGTGAGCCATCATCTTCTGTTGGTCAGTACCTTCGGTAGCGTAGTACTTGTGATAGTAAATGGTCAGCGGACGGTAGTTGAAGTTGGTGCCGTCGTGTGTGTTGATGTCCTCCTCGTAGCCAGAATCACCAGCCATACCGGCGGCATGGTAGCGCAGGAAGCTATACATCAGCTCTTCTGAAATGGTATTGGTACGTACCAAGTCGCGCCAGCGGATGTTCTCACCAGCAAACTCCCATTTACGTTCGTCCATGACTGCCTTTTGGAATGCCTCCTTATTGGCTACTGCAGCTGTAATGAAGTCTGCATCGCCATCGGTGAATGCACGGGCATGTACTTTGGTCAGACATGCGACAGCCTTGGGGTCAGAGGGACCCCCATCCAGTTCGTTGGCTGCCTCGGCATACATCAGCAATACGTCAGCATAGCGCATGTACGGGAAGTTGATGCCAGTAGAACCGGTAGAGGCATTGCCCAGGGCAGAACCTTCAGCAGTCCAGAGCTTCGACCATTTGTTGTTGTGTACCGAATAGTCGTTGCGGATAATAATCGAGTCAACCTGAGTGTTAGTGGCATCAATACGATAGGTGTAGTACCAGAGTCCGTTGACGAACTCACGGCGCTTGTCATTGTCGCGGAACAGGAAACGGTAGAAAGCATGCAGACGACCATTGCCCTTTGTCTCACCCCATACTCCAGTTGTCTTGTTCTCGTATGACGAATAGGTTGGTCCCTGAATGTAACCGGTATTACCCGTTGACTCCTTGGCAAACGGAATCTCAAAGATGGGGTCATCGTTATTGACAGTCTGATAGTTGCACTCGTTGACAAACACGTTCTGGTATTCAGCTCTGAGATCGTGCGAATTGGCAGAGATGACAGAGTCGGTATAGTTGCGGGCTGTCTGGTAGTATTCCTTGTAGTTGTCAGGACGCTGCATGATGCCATAACTGCGGTTGTCGTTCTTATTAGGACGAAGCGAATAGCCACCGGCAGTCAGTGCGATACGTGCTATCATAGCTTGTGCAAACTCCTTAGAACAGCGCTCTACCGTAACACTGCTAGCAGGAGACATCTTGACGGATGCAGCCTTCAAGTCGGCAATGATTGCATTCTGAATGGTCTGACGGTCGGTAACAGGAATGACATATTCCTCGCGCTTGGAGGCAGGTGTAAAGGTGAATGGAACGTCACCAAACATCACTACGAGGTCATGATAAATCATGGCACGCAGACACTTGGCCTCACCAATCCACTGTAGCACCTGTCCGTCTTGACTCCATTCTGGATCATCATTGGTGTTCACGTAGAATTTGCTATTCTCAGCAGATGAGATGAACTTGTTACAGTATTCGATCAAATTATAGGCAGCAGTCCAGAACTTGAGAATGTCACCACCCTCGTCGTCACAGTCATAACGAGCGTAAGAACTGTGTGAGTGGCTACCGTCAGAACTAATCTGGATATCAACATCACTATTGTAGTTGAAGGTCAGCTGATAGGCATTGCCGTACAGGTCGCCGACAAGGGCTTGAGCATATACGCCGTTAAGGGCGCGCTCAATTTCTGTCTTCTGGCTGAAGACAAAATCCTCAGAATATGCCGATGGCGCATCAACTTCCAAATAGTCGTTACAGGAAGCTAAAGCCAATGCTGCTACTCCGGTCAGTAAAATATTTTTGATTTTCATATCTTTATCTTATTATTTTTTAGAAAGTGATGTTAGTACCGAATGTGAAGGTACGGCTACGCGGATAGCGGTTGTAGTCCATGCCAGGTACCAAACCTGTCTGAATGTCCACCTCAGGGTCATAGCCCGTGTACTTGGTGATAATGAACAGGTTGCTGGCTGACACATAGAAGCGTGCCTTATTGATACCGATTTTTTGCGTGAGCTTCTTAGGCAGTGTGTAGCCTAAGGTTACGTCAGAGCAACGCAGGAACGAACCATCCTCGATAAAGTATGAGTGACAGATGTTGGTGGTAACATCGGTGGGGTTCCACAGGCTGCGGTTCTGGTTGCCCAGTTTGTAGATGTTTACAGGGTCTGTCAGATAATAAGCCTTGTAGAGGATATCACCCTTTGTGCCAGTGATGCTTCCGTCAATATCGTTATATTGCCAACCATCGGCAAAGTCAGCCAACACGTTGTAGAACTTTTTATCCTTGTCCTTGCCATTTCCGTTCGACGATGACAGGGCATAAGCTGTAGCATTGTTGATGTCGAAGTCGAGCATATAGGTAAAGTTAGCCGTGAAGTCGAAGTCCTTGTAAGAACCGCTCAGACCGAAACCGCCTTGGAACTTCGGGTTGGTGTTACCGATGACGGTACGGTCGTTCTCTGTAATGCGACCATCGCCGTCCAGATCCTTGAACTTGATCTTACCAGGCAGTGTGGCAATACCCGAGTTAGATGAACCGGAGATGTCGTTGATGACGGTGACATAGCCGTCCTCGCGCGGTGCACAGTTGTTGCTGGTGCCATTGTCGGCAGCACTGCTGCCCCAAGGCACAGCCTGATAGTTGTTCTGTGGGTCGAAGTAGAACTCGTCGAAGGTGTAGAGACCGTCGTAAACGAAACCGTAAATAAGACCTACTTCGTCGCCTACGCGTAGCATATAGTCCTTATAGCTGGACTTCCAACGCTTACCTTCCTCGAAACGAACATCTTCCGTACCGTTCAACTTGTCGATCTTCATCTTGTTGTGACCAAAAGTCAGGTTGGCAGACAGCACGTAATCCTTACCCTGCAGAATATCACCGCTGATTGAGAGTTCGACACCCTTGTTGGTCACCTGTCCGATGTTCTGCATCTGGCTGTCATAGCCCACCTGCAGCAGATTCGACCTGTAAAGCAGGTCGCGTGTGGTGTTCCAATAGAATTCCGGTGTGATTGTCAGTCGTCCGTTGAACAGCGAAATGTCGGCTGCCAGGTTACGTGTGATGGTGGTCTCCCACTTAATCTCCTTATTATAGAACTGGCTGCCACTGTTGTTGGCGTAGTATTGCTCGCCATTTTCCGTAATCTCACCGAAGCCGGGGCCACCCGTCGACTGGATTGCATAGAGTTCGCGATACAGGTCAGCGGGAATACGGTTGTTACCGGCAAGACCGATAGCGGCGCGCAGCTTCAACTGGCTGATCCATGACACACTCTTCATAAACGGCTCTTCAGAAACTACCCATGCACCACTGATAGAGGGGAAGTAGCCCCACTGGTAGCCAGGGGCAAAGCGTGTCGATGCATCGGCACGCATGGTAGCGGAAACCAGGTACTTGTGCTTGTAGTTATAGCTGGCCTGACCGAAGAACGATGCCGTACGGTCAGGTGTCGATAGCGATGACGTCGACGTGTATGGCGTACCGAAGTTCATGTTGTCCCAAGCCTCGCCAGCCGTAAAGGCAGCGGGGAACAGGTGGTTGGTTACACTGTTGTTGCGGGTCTGCGACTCATAGATTTCCTGACCCACCAGGAACGACAGGTTATGGTCGTCCTTGATGCTAAACGAATAGTTGGCTGTATTGGTCCATACGTAGTTCAGACGTTTGGTGTTGGTGAGTGTTGCCAGTGGCTGGTTCTTATGTATGGTCTTCGAACCCTCGCTCGTATAGCCTCCGTAGAAGCGGCTTTGGTCTGTCCACTGCAGACCGATGGTACCTTCTGAGCGTAGTAGCAGGCCCTTGATGGGCTTCCATTCCAGGGCTACGGCATTGGTATAGGTGTATGCGTGCTTGATCTGCTGGTTGATGGAAATGTCACTCTTCGGGTTGGTGTATGTGAATATTTCCTCCTCTGCGGGGTCGGCATATGCGGGGTCGATGTAGCCGAATTCGCGCAGACCGTTAGTCGGGCGGTACTTCAATACGTCGATGATACCACCTGTACCAACGTTCTCACCACCAGCACCTTCGTCACGACGGAACGTGAACTTGGGATTGAACTGTATCGAGAAGTTCTTCGTTACCTGTACATTGGTCTTGAAGTTGATATTGGTACGACGAACGCCAGAACCAAGGATGATACCCTTGTCCTCACTTTGTGTCAGTGAGAGATTGAATTTCACCTTGTCAGAACCACCACCGATGGTTACATTGGCAGAGTAGTTGACTGGTGTTTCACCCATTACCTCGTCCTGCCAATCGTGAGAAGGCAGGGTAGAATACATGTCAAGGTCGTAGGGGTTACCAAAGTTTGCACGGAAGAACTTACCATTTGTCGAACGAGTACCATTACATGAGTGCCACTGATACTGGTAGTTGGCAAACTGCTGGGCATTCATCAGGTCGAGCGTTTTCGAGATGTGGCTGATGTTCAGGTTACCGTTGAACGTTACCTGAACCTTTCCTTCCTTAGCACTCTTGGTGGTTACCACTACAACACCATTACCACCCTTGGCACCGTAAATAGCCGTCAAGGAGGCGTCCTTAAGAACGTCGATAGAAGCGATGTCCGAAGGAGGAATATCATTGATGTTGTCAACCTGGAAACCATCGACAATGAACAGCGGGTGGTTTTCCTGTGTCACTGACGTGCCGCCGCGTACGCGGATGTTGACGTCGGCACCGGGCTGTCCGTCAATGGTCGTCACCTGCACACCGGAAATCTTACCTTGCAGGGCAACGGCTGCTGAGGTCACTGGTACTACAGCCAGTTTTGCACCGCTGATAGAACCGACCGAACCGGTCAGGTCCTTACGGGCCTTGCTGGTGTAACCGACAACCACCACTTCTTCAAGGGCGGCATTGTCGTCCTGCAGCGTGATTTTCATGTTTGGGCCGGCGTTGACTTCTTGCGATACCATACCAATGTAGGATATCACTACAACTTTACCCTTATGAAGCTTCAGTGTGAAATTACCGTCAAAATCGGTCACTGTCGCATTCTTAGGGTCGCCCTTCTCGACTACGGTCGCACCAATGACGGCTTCGCCAGTGGCATCAACGACCGTACCCTTAGCAGTGGTCTGAGCCGAAACTTGACCGCAGACTAAGAGTAGACACAATAAAAGTGTCGTTCGAAAGATACTCTTGATTTGTACAGACATAAAAATTAGTAGTTTTAATAAATTAAACAAAAAATATATTTTTCTGCCTGCAAAGATACGAAGATTTCTTAATACTGCCAAGATTTATGATAGCTTTTTTTCGTAAACGATTACGCTTTTTAACAATTGGTGTTTGTAAGACACGATAGACAAAATTAAGCATAGATGGCAATTCATCAATACAAAATCGATTTTTACCTACTATACCCCCTATGATTGTACTTATATTCCTGATTATTAATGTTTTTATCATAGTGGGATATGCTTTTTACCCCACTATGATCATACTATGTTCCTACTATGATTTGAGTTTCAGGTAGTAGCCGGTCATGCCGTCGATGCCGCCGCGTTCCCAGCGGAGCTTTTTCAGGGTGATACCGAGTGCTCTGAGGCTTGGCATGTCACTGGCATTCAGGTGTTTCGCAAGTTCCTTCTGTATGTCTTGTACCTGCCAGAAATATTCTTTGCGGTGTTGCTTGACAGGCTCGAAGACGCTACCGAGTACCTGTTCTAACGGAGCCTTGTCCTGATACTTTTGGTTGTGTTGCTGGATGGCTTGTTCGTCTTCCGACGTGAACCAGTAGATGCAGTCTGTTTTGCTCAGTTCTTCGACGGCCTGCGCAAACATCTGCTTGTAGGGTATGCGTCCGCTCATATCCACCTGTGCCGTAACCTCCACGCATAGGTAGCGACGCGAGCCGTCGCCAGAGGGCAGTGGGGTGCGGTCGTTGGTGTTGGCGATGAAGGAGCACAGACGCGGGCGTAGGGTGTATTGGTCGGAGCGCATCTTGCGCATCTGGACGTCCTTTTCCGTCAGCAGACGTTTGATCTTGGCTTGTTCGCGGTCGGTCTTGGCATTATACTCGTCGATACACACCAGCCACATGCGTCCAAGGACGCGTTCCACCTGCTCGGCATTGTCCATCTTGATGTCGTCCATGTAGTATTCACGCATGGATGGTGGCAGGATGGCTTTGCAGAAGCTGGACTTCTTGAAGCCTTGATCGCCGATGAGCATGGGAACCATCGAGTTGCCGTAGTCGCGGTTAATGTTGAGTGCCTGTGCCACCATGGCCAGGAACCAGCGATGGAAATAGTGGGGCCAGTCGACAAAGTCAGTGGGCAGACGTCGTGCGAAATCCTCGATGTAGTTATGCTTGTGGTCCCATGGCGTGCAGGCAGCAAGGAACTCATGAATGGGGTTGTAATCCTCGATGTGTGCCGACTCGATATAAGTGCGGATGTCGTTCATCCAGCTCTCGCCACCCTCTTTCATCTCTTCAACGACAATGGATTTAAGCTGGCGGTCCATCAGTGGCTGCCAGGGCTTGAAGCGCAGGTCGTTGGGACGGAACTCCGTAATTTGTTTCACGGTGTTGAAACGCAACTGGTAGCGACGTGACAGAAACTCTTCTATCGAACGCATGATGCGCTCTTTCTCGTTCATCTGTGAGACGTGCTTGCCGTTGTACGGCTTCTTATATGTATTGCGGAACGTCTTGCGAATGAGGTCTTCGCCAAGTCCTTTCAGTCTTGGCGTCCATTGTGCCCTGACGGTACATCCTTCCTCTGCCAGGCCCGCCTTGTGACAGTAGTCGGCGAGGTTGTTGAGACAGAGCAGAGCGTCGTTATCGCTGTTCTCGATGGCCTTCGACAGACAGGCCTGGAACTCCAGTTCAGCCCGTTCCATGTCGCTATGGTCAGGATACCAGACCACCTGTCCGTCGTCGTCGGCCTTGGCTCCCTCGTAGGGCTGCAGCGGGTCGTCATCCTGGCGTACTACGGGCATTATCAAGGCCTTAGGGTTGTAGTACAGTTGCGGGTCGTAGCTCATGCGACAACCGCGTGCAATGTGCTGTTCGCCCACTAACAGGTTGCATTGTGTCAAAGCGGTATACAGCCGTGCGGCACTTTCGTGTGCGTCCTTCAGCCACGACGTGTAATCGTCGGCATCGGGCAGGCTATTGTCGGATGCTTTATAGTCGCAGCGCACTACAACTTTCAGTGTTGAGCCGCTGACACCGGCAAAGGCCAGCAGTGTGTAGTCTATCTGTCGCACGCGAGCCTGCAACTTGCGAATCTGCTGAAGTCCCTCCGGACATGGTATGGTGAGCAGTACGAGTCCTGTTGCCGTGATGGGCTTCTGAATGCCATCCTTGCCGAACGTTGCCGAGAAGATGAGGTAAGGCAGACGGTCAGTATCTCTGATGACGTAGCGAGGCATTCCCTCTGCCATAGCCAGTCGTGAGGCCAGGGCTACACGGGCTATGCGGTCGGCAGCTGCTTTTGTCATGTCGGATTGCATGCGCTCTACGATGGTGTCAAGCTCCACTGATACGGGGGCACCGAGTTCGCCTAATCTGGTCTTTATTTTCGTTATCTTCGTCATGTATTCAGTCTTTTAGTGATTAGCAATCGCAAAGGTACGAAATAATTTTGAGATATGCAAGGAAAACGGCAGGATAGTGTGACTAATTTGTTCTAAAGAGGCTCTACGCGTGCGTATAAGGGCCTTGCAGGGGTGAACAAAGGCGCAAACGTATTGCATTAGGGCGTTTGAGAGGGGGCGAGACGGTGTTAAACGAGTTTGTCCCTATAGGCAAAATGTCTTGCGCCTATAGGCAAAATATGTTGTGCCTATAGTCAAAATCAAAAGGTGTATAGGGGGAACATAGTAGGAACATAGTGGGTAAAAAGGCCTATCCAACTATGGATAACTAACTTGCTTTCTGATGTATATAAGATTTAATAGGGGGTATAGTGGGTAAATCATATGTTTATGCCTCAGTATAGATGTATGTCGGCCCTTGACGTGTCTTCAGCAGCTTGGGATTTTCACCCTCCGTCCACGTGTTAAGCAGTTTGCGGGCAGAGTGGTAGGTCAGTCTTGTGCTGGCCTTGAAACTGTTGACAGTGACGAAGCCCCGTTGGTCGAGCAGTTCGCGGAGTGTCTGTTCCAACTGGTCCATGTCTGCTAACGGTTCGCTGGTGTAAAGGCGTTCCGACTTATTAAAACCGTTGCGCATCCAGTAGTCAAGGTGTTCGTCCCAGAGTTTGCCAGGGGTGTACTCTACACCGTCGAGTTCGACATCCCTGTTGCTGACCTCGTTGGGGTCGGTTATCTCACGCTTGAGCTTCAGTTTGGGGGCAAATGAACCAAGGGGCGTTTCCACCCTGTAACCTTTGACAATCCATTCGGCAGCCCAGTGCATGAATTCATGCAGCACTAACTGCAGTTCACCGGAGCGCATTGAACTATACTTGGCGCAGTAGGCGTCAATCTGTTCAATAGTCATTTTCATCTGCGGGCCTCCTTCCGGTCTGACATATACTATGTTCCGACCGTCTTTTCCCTTCTTTGGTGAGGTGTAGACCACGTAGGACATCCCTCCAGTCTTTTTCGGCATAGTCTTTTTGTTTGCAAAGATAGTACATATCGTTTGAATTACCAAATATTATTGATGATTTCAGAAAAAAACAGCGGAGAGCCGCATGGACTTTCCGCTGTTTCGATAATAATATCAAGGTGTTGTGTTAATATCCAGGGTTCTGCCAGAAACCATCTGTCGTTTCCGTGTACTGCAATACACCGTTAGCATCCTGTGCGACAGGAGCAGTGACGACATTGGTACAAGAAATCATCTGTGCCTCAGGAATTGGGCGATAATAGTGGATAGCGTTTATATTGCCAGCACCTTGTCCATTGTATTTCTTGACACGGTCGACGAGTGTGTGGGTACGCTTCAGGTCGAACCAGCGCTGCTGTTCACCGCAGAGCTCAAGTGCACGCTCGTCGAGGATGGTATTGATGTCAACAGTGCCAGAGAGTGAATTGTCCTGACCGCTGATGGCACGGGCTGCACGCAGCTGATTCAGCGTGGCCAGTGCGTCGCCGCCATTCTGTAACTGACACTCAGCCTTGATAAGATACATCTCGGCCAGACGGAACACGATAGCGTCGCGACTGGAGATGTCGTGTGTCGGGTACTTGGAGTTGTACTGGTCGTCGAGGAACTTCTTCAGACCGGGGAATGATTTCCAACCACCGATGTTGACATTGTTGTAACGGTCGTCGCCATAGACGTCGGAAGTGGCCTTGGCCTTCTGTGTAGGAACGGCAAGGTCTGTATTGCCGTCAAATACTGGAATGTCGCCACCCGATAGGAACTGGATGCGATAGCGGTTCTTTGCCCAAGCCTGCTTGGCCTGACCCTCAGGAGAGTCACCGTCCAGCGGACAGTAATAGATAGCTGTATCACCGGCATTGAAGTAGTTGCCGTCAGCAGCATAAGCCACAGCTGGATCGGTCATATACTTACCCATGTTTGGATAGTGCTTGGGACGATTGCCCTGCAAACCATCGGGGATGTTGTAGTGGGTCATCATCGTGGCATCGCAACGCTGGTCGGTAGCACGGACGGCCTCGAGGCTCTTCCAAAGGAATGGGGTGGTGGTATAGCGTGTAAAACCACGTCCGTATGGTGAGTAGTACTTAGCAACCTCGACCTGCTGACCAGTCAGCTTGCTCTTGATGCTGGCTGTGCTGGTACCAAGCACGCGAACGAAGAGGCGGTCGTCGCCGGTACCGTTACCGCCTACGTCACCAGAGTTACCGTTATTCCACATGGGAACGAACATCAGCAGCATGGCAGAGCCGCCACGGCTATAGCCGGTACGGGTGATGAGTGAGTTGAACGACAGGTGGCTGCCGCTGCTGTTGGTCTTGTAGCGGTAGGGAATACAGTTCTCTGTGGTCAAGTCGTTGTTGTAGGCTACGCCCCAGATGGCCTCCTTGTTGTTCTGGATGGCCTCATTATTCATGTTCCATGTATCGCTATAGCGACTGTAGAACGATGCACCGCTATTGGCGATGACTTCCTCGGCTGCAGCCTGAGCAATCTGATAGAGGTTGCTGTATCCTTCAACGGCATTGTTGCCCAGCCATGATGCTGCATAGAGAGCAACACGAGCTTTCAGGGCGTAAGCTGCATAGAGTGTGGCACGACCCTGTTCGCCACCGTTCTTTGCCTTGTCAGTGAAGTTAGAGGCTTTGAAATGTGCAATGGCCTCATCAATGTCTGTCAGGATATTCTTATAAACTGTTGCCTCAGGGACGCGTACAGGAGTCGTTACCTGTGCTGACATAGGTTCTGTGTTATAGGGAATAGGACCCCATGTTGCCACCATCTGCGAATAGTACAGTGCACGCAAGAACTTGACCTCACCGTAGTATTGCTCTTTCTTGGTATCGGTGATGTTGCTGTTCAGCGGAATGTACTTCAACGCATTGTTACAGACGTCAATGGCATCGTAGAACATCTCCCAGTAGTGGTCGAGTACAGCGTCATCAGCTGTATTGCCATCCAGTGAACGAGCCGAGAGGTTATAACTGGTCAGCGACTTCTGTTTGTTGTCAAAACCGGCCAGGAATAGGTCGCTACCACATTCTGTCAGGCCAAGACCGGCCTCCTTGCCCCACCAGCCACGGGTGTAAGCATAGCACGATTTTACCAGACCCTCGATACCACTTACGGTGTTGTAGGTCAGGTCAGCCGTCATACCAGTCTTATTGTCTTCCTCCAGGAAGTCGGAGCAAGACGTGAAGCCGGTTGTCAGTGAGGCGGCTGCTATGATGATTGCAAATATCTTTTTCATAATTATTAATTATCAATTATCAGTTATCAATTAAAATGACACGTTCAGGCCTACAATAACCTGTTTGGCAAGAGGCCATGAGATGCTGCCGCCACGTTCGGGATCGTAGTCGTCGACACTTGCGAAGGTGAAGTAGTTCTTCAGTGAGCAGTAAATCTTAGCGCTTGACATGTGGATGGGCTTCAGCAGCTTCTTGTCGAAATTGTAGCTGAGTGTGATGTCCTTAATCTTGAAGAAGTTGTTCTTCTCATAAAGCAGTGTAGAGGCATACTGAGTGTACAGTTTAGACAGGTCGGTATCGTTGGTACCTGGTGAGGGGAACTTGGCACCCGTATTGGTGGGCGTCCAATAGTCAACGTCTGCCCAGTTGGCATCACCGTCGTTCAGACCCAGGGCATTGTTCTTATCAAATGCGAAGTAACCGCCCAGACGTGCCATACACTGGATACTCAGCGCAAAGTTCTTATATGTAAAGGTATTGGTCAGACCGAGGATATGGTCAGGTGTGCGCTGATAAACGCGCTTGTCGTCATCGTTAATCTTGCCATCACCGTTGCGGTCTACAATTTTTAATGTACCCGGTGTTCCGTATTTAGTAAGGGGAGCTGTGAAGTTAATGCCTCTGTCGGCATAATCCTGTACATACTGTTCGTACTCACCGACATTCCATATACCGTTGGTCTCGTAGTCGTAATAAGCAGACAGAGCCTCGCCAACAATGAGAGCGGTGGTTCCGTCAATGTTACGATTCAGACCATCTGCCAGTTTCACAATCTCGTCCTTTGAGTGAGTATAGCTGGCATTGATGTCCCATGAGAAGTCCTTTGTCTTAACGGCCAGGGCATTGATGCCGATTTCGATACCGCTACCCTTCGACTCACCGATGTTGGACAGCACAGAGGTGAATACCGATGAAGCAGGAGCACTCTTGTAGTAAAGCAGATCCTTGGTCTTGGTGCTGTAGTAGTCGATGGTACCGTTGATGCGACCACCGAGAATACCGAAGTCCAGACCGATGTTAATAGAACTGGTGGTCTCCCATGACAGGTCACTGTTGCTCATCGACATGGGGATGAACGAATCGCTTGAACCCGGTGTCGTGGCGCTTACGGTGGCCAGTGTCTGATAGGGGCTGACGGCAGCGTTACCTGAGATACCCCATGCTACGCGCAGTTTCAGATTGTCGAGCCAAGACTTTGTACCCTCCATGAACTTCTCTTCAGAAACACGCCAACCAGCACTCAAAGCGGGGAAGTAACCCCATTTCTTGCCCTTAGCAAGTACTGACGAACCGTCGGCACGCAGTGAAGCAGAGAAGAGGTATTTGTCCATCAGCGTGTAATTGACACGACCGAAGAATGACAGCATGGCTTGCTTAGTATAAGAAGATGAGGCATTCTGGTCAGCCGAAATCTTTGTTACGTCGTAGAATTCCTGATTGTAATAGTGCTCCTTACCTGCTGTACCATTGTAGCTCAGACCTTCGCGGACATCCTGACGCAGTTCGTGACCGAGCAGGAAACTGAAGTCATGGATGTTGTTGAGTTTCATGTTATAATTGGCTGTGTTCTGCCAGGTCAGGATAGTCCAGGCATCCCATGCGTTCGACATGTAAGTTGTAGATGGAGCCTGATAGCGGCCGGCAGACTGGTAGTCGTTATACTGTCCAACGCGACGGTTGCGGCGGTCGACAGCTACCTGAGACTTGAGCGTCAAACCGGTAATAGGAGTTGCCTGCAGATAGGCACTGCCGATAAAGCGGGTGCTTTCGATATGGCTTGAATAGTTATTGCCTTCGTCCATCAGAGGGTTGACGTGGGCAGTATACCATACGTTAGGTGTTTCGTTGATGCTACCGTCTTCCTTGTAAGCCTGTGTAATGCTGGTCATCTTTCTTGCAGCATTGAACACCGATGCGTTACGGGCATTGTGACTACGATATGTGAAAGCAGTAGAACCACCGACCTTGAAGTATTTGTTAATGACGTGGTCAATGTTTAAACGACCGTTGTAGCGGTCCATGGCATCGTGTTTCAACAGACCCTTATCGTACATGGCAGCCAGTGATACAGAGAAGTTAGTTTTCTCGTTACCACCGCTGACGCTTGCTTCATAGTTCTGTGAGGTAGAGTTCTGCAGAATGGTGTCGTACCAATCGGTATAGTCGCCATTGGCAATCAGGTCCACTACCTTGTAGTTGTCATTGCCGGCAATAGTTGTAGCACCGAAAACGTCGTCCAGAGAGACATTCGATGTACCCCAGTTGCCTGAAGCTAAATCGGCCTTGTAGTTTGCACGGTCAATCCAGCGCTGCACCTCTTTCTGGCCATACATGCCCTTGACGGCAGACGTAGGCGACTTGAATGACAGATATGCAGAGAAGTTGACACGGGTCTTGCCTGCTGAGCCGCGTTTGGTGGTAATGATGATAACACCGTTAGCACCCTTCGTACCATAGATGGCTGTTGATGAGGCATCTTTCAAAATATCCATCGACTCAATGTCGCTGGCAGGAATGTCAAGCGAACCGGAATATTCCACACCGTCGACGATGATAAGCGGTGAGTTGCTGGCAGTGATAGAACGGTTACCACGCAATGTAATGCTGACGGATGATCCGGCCTGACCATCTCCTGATAGCAGGTCAAGACCCGGTACTTTGGCCTGCATAGCCTGCATGGCATCAGGAGCAGCCACCTGTGCGATGTCGTCCTGTTTGATGCTTGCCACAGAACCTGTCAGGTCTTTCTTCTTCATCGTGCCGTAACCGACGACCACGAGTTCATCAAGACCCAATGCGTCTTCTTCCATGGTAATGTTAAAACTGTTCTTACCGGCAACACTGACCTTTTGGTCTTTGAAGCCAATGTAAGAAATCTTCAGGGTGCCTTTTTCTGGTACACCATTGATTCTGAAGTTACCGTCGAAATCTGTGACGCCACCGATAGTGGTACCATCAACGATAACACTCACACCAATCATTGGTTCGCCGGCCTTATCCTTGACCGTACCAGTGATTGATTTCTGGGCGAAGCCCGTTAGCCACAGCGTGCAAAGCAGCAAGGCTAAGAGAAATCTTCTTTTTTGCATTTTTGATAAATTTAGGTTTGTTTTTTTGTAGGTAGTCTATTAAACTGTTGCAAAGGTAAAACATTTTAGACAATCTAACAAATATTATATCTTCTTTTTTTCGTAAACGATTACGAAACCTTACGAAAAAAGAGAGCGGGGATGATTTCTCCGCTCTCTCTCAATATAATAAGGTATAATTACAGACTTGGTGCGTAGGCTGGCTGGTCGGTCACAGTCTCATAGGGATTGTTGACATTCGCTGAGTCCGGGACTACGACTGATGGTTCGGGATTGGGATTGTCCTCTACGCTGCATGCTGTCAGTGCCATGGCGGCAAAAACGGCACAAATCAATATCTTAGCTTTATTCATAACTTATACTTATTTAATAACTATTTTGCCATTGACGATAAACACACCCTTAGAAGGATTAGCTACACGCTGACCATTCAGGTTGTAGTACTGCTGAACGTTGAACGTTGAACGTTGAACGTCGTTGATGCCTGTTGCCTCACCACTTAAGAGATAGTTGAATGCAGGAGCATTCTGACCACCCTTCGGGATGGCGAGCCATGCGCGATGAGCCTCTATCTCGAAAGCAGCACCGTCGGCAGCTCCCCAGAACCAACCGAAGATGTTGGCGTAATTAGAACCCTTGGCACCGAAGCTAAGCTTGTAGAACCAGCTGTCTTCGTCAGTTGTCGTGGTAGTAGCCTCATCGCTACCCTTCAGCAGGTTAACGGGAATATTGTAGGCTGACTCGTAGTTCACGGACTTGAGGGTAATGTCGCCACCCTTCTTGTCGGCAGACTTCAGCATGACGGCAACACCAGCGGTGACAGCGCTGTTCAGTTCCTCATAAGTCAGGGCCTCGGGTGTAGCAGCTGTTACAATGTATGCCTTCACGCCCTCAGGCAGCTCATAACTGTGCTTTGAGTCGAAGAAGGTGGCATAGCCAGCATTCGACAGGGTGACGGTAGCGAAGAATGAAGCATCGACAGCTTCACCCAGACCACCCATTCCGTTGACGGCGCGTACGGCATATTCTGCCTGGGCATCGTCGATGGTATAAGAGTTGTTTCTTGTGAATGCAACAACCTTGCCATTCTTGACAATAGCCCAGAACTGACCGAGCAGCTGAGACTCCCATGATAGGGTGGTGCCGTCGATCTTCACGTTAGAGGCTGCAGGAGCCTGCTTGGCAAGTGCTGCGGGATCCCACTGCTTGTCGGCATTCTCCGAGAACATCTTTTCGTAGCTGTAGTTGGCAGCATCGTCAGCAGAGAGGATGGTCTCGAAGGCACCACCATGTGAATTAATGGTGTTGTTGGCAGGTGTGATGTTGTTGCCTGCTTCGTCCATGGTGTTGAACTCGCCGAAGAGCTTCGGGTCTTTGTTGTTCATACCCTTCTCAGTCCAACGGCTGCTGATGATGGTCTTGGCAGCATTGGCATCGAGCGTCGTGTTCAGATAGACAGTGATAGGCTCGTTCTGCCAGGTACGGCCAAAGTTCCAATCACCCTTACCTTCGGCGAGGTCTACAACCGTACAACCATCGAAGACATAACCGAACTTTGTGTTGGTAGTAGGAGCCACAATGGTACGGCCACCCTTGCCGCTGGTCTGGCGAGGCTCCAGCGAGATGGTGGTGTTCTGGAAACGAATGTCGCCACCGCCGCAGATGAAGTCGACGGTACCGTGGATGTCACAGTTCTCCCAGTAAGCCTGCTGGTTGCTGTTCGAACTGTAGTAAGTGTCCTGGTAAGACAACATGCGAACGTTCTTACCGATGGTACGGTTACCAGCGTCCTGAATAACGGCAGCACGACCGGCTGAACCGGCGCTGTAGTAGTCGAGAGCATTCTTCAGGGTCAAATCCTGCATATAGAGGTTGGTACCACTGATGTCGAACATGTCGGCCTTGCCCAGACCCTCGATGGACTTGTCGGGTGTAGTAACGATGATAGTGCCGTCCATAGACTCGCCAATCAGTGAGATGTTGTGGCCGCTGATAGTTGTCTTGACAGTAGCGTCGAGGTCGTAGATGCCGTTGGGCACGAAGATGAATGCACGAGGAGCATCCTTGCTGGCATTCTTGCCGTTTACCACGTCGATGACGTCGAGCAGACTACCTGCATCGCCAGCCTTGACATAGTACCAGTCGCCATCGCTGTCGAAGTTAACCTCGGCGGTGTTTACAATCTTCACGCCGTGGATGTACATCTCGCCACTGCACTGCATCTCCAGTGTTAGTGTGCCAGCCTCGCCCTCATAATTATAGACAGCCGTACCACCGTCGCCCTCGGCCTTGCCGTCGAGCGTAGCCAATGTCTGGTCGCCCTTCTTGACGAGGATACCTGTGCCAGAACCATACTGGCAGAGTGTGACGGTAATAGTAGCCTTCGGACCTACAAGCAGGTCAACTGTGTTACCGTTCTTGAAGGCCCAGCCGTGCTGTGCATCGTGCCAGTAGAAGCCATCGCCTGCGGGGTTGAAGGCCTCATGGTCCTCAGCATAGAAGAACTTGTCGGCCAAATCGAAGGCGTACTTCTTATGAGTGCTGGCTTTCTCAATCTCAGTCTGGATAGCGTAAAGCTTGGTGTCGGCAGTGATGACGTCGGCAGTAGTAAACTTCTCGCCCAGGATATTGGCCTTGAACCAACCGCGAGCCTTGTAGCCTTCCTTGGTGGCAGCAGCTTCGTTGATGTTATAGGCAAATGCACCGATGGTGGCGTCTTCCTCGACAGCCTGTGTAGCCAGTATGCTGCCGTCAACACCGATATACTCCAGTTTGTAGTCAGGCTTGAAGATGACGTTCAGCACGTAGTCCATCTTGGTATTGCCAGCGGTCATTGGAATGGTGACGGTGCAGGCTTTGTCCTTCTCTTCGTAGGTGATGGTGCCTACCTCACCAGTGGTGGCGGTGACGTCGGTCAATGGGTTGCTTGCGCCAACCATAGTCTCTTTCTTCGGTAACTTCAGTGTAGCCTCATATTGCTCGCCAAAGACGTCCTCGACAGTGTAGGCGTTGCCGTTGATTTTGAACGATGCCAGTACGGGAACGTCTTTCTCAGTACCATTGAGGGTACCCTCGATGACGATGTCGGCCAGACCCAGCTGCTTGCCTGCCTGCAGTTTGTAGAGGTATAGCTTCAGTCCGCAGACACCTTCGCCTGCTGTAGCACCAGTGACGTCATAGCTCTTGACCGTATTATTGCCAGAGTTGTTACGCTCGGGCGAAATGGCCTTCTCCAGTTCTACTGTTGTGCCGTCAGCATTCAGCCAGTAAACATCAATCAGACCGTTGTCAGTACCGAAACGGTTTGCCTTGAAGCCCACCTTGGTCGGTGTAAAGGTAAAGCCAGGTTTCGGATTGATGAGGAAGCTGACAGCATCGTCATCCGTCAGGTTGTCATTATGCTGGTCAGTTGGCGTCAGACGCGTCTCTTTTGCATCAACATAGGTCTGGCTGTCTTGGATAGTCCAGTTACCACCTACCTTTACATTGCTCGACAGGAAGTAGTCGGCATTGGAGAAAGTTGCTTTCTGGCCCTCAGTACCCTCACCGAATGGGAATGTAGCTGTAGCAGGCTCGTTATTGAGCGTGATCTTCTCCTTCGGTGCATATTGCACTACGGAGAGTGATTTGAAGTAATTGTTGTCGTTGGTGGACTTCACAGCTACATAGCCAGCTTCAACGTCACTGAGCTTAGCCTTGTAGGTGTTCTCGTTATTCAGTTCAGCACCGCCAGCGATGGTGTAGTATGAATAGCCGGGATAGCCAACAACTGTGATGAGGTCGCCGGCATTCTTGACGGGAATCTTGAAGATGGCACCCGTACGTACCTGAATGTTGTCGCCATTATCACGGAACGAAGCACCGTTGGCTTCGACCTTCATCTTCAGACCGTTCTTCTCCACAGCCTCTACTTCGCCAGCCTCATTGCTGCCAGAGAATGCTACCGTAGCATCCATGACTTCCTTGTTGGCATAGTTCCAAGTACCAGTTACGTCCTGAGCAACAGGCTCGCCTTTAGGACCATTGGGGTCCTGTGTCACTTCAATAGCAATGAGATATTGCCCCTTGTTGACGATTTCAACAAAGCCTTGAGCCACTTCGTTGGCCGTAGCAGTATGAGAGGTAATGGCATCTGTAGCATCCGTTCCACCAATGGAATAGGCGAAATAGGGAGATGCAAAACCCGTTACCTTCACCACGTCATTGATGCTTAGTACAGGAACCTGGAAAACGACACCATTACCTGTCTGGATGCTGTTTCCATTGTCACGGATTGTCTGTCCGTTGGCGTTTACAGTCAGTAGCACGCCATTCTTCTCAACAGCTGCAATTTTTCCAGCCTCACTTTTACCGGAGAGTGCTGTCACGGCAGCCACCACTTCAGCATTAGTGAAGTCCCATGTGGCAGTAACCGTCTCTGCCTTGCCCACTAACGTCAGCATTAGCAGGAGGCACAGAGTGCCAATTCTTAGTAAGTAATTCTTCATAAATGTTTTGCTTTAAGTTAAAGATTATATGAATTAAATATGTTCGCGTGTAATGGTTTATGCCGCAAAGATAATCATTTTTTTACAAATGTGTTTTTTTTTCTTTGTTTTATCAAATAAAAAAGCCGTAAACGTTTACGCTTTACGGCTATGTTACAGATGGATACTCGTTATAGTGGCATTCCCGCCTCTAAAGATGTTTCTTAAAGAACTCCAATATACGTCTCTGTGCCTTCTTACCACAACTATGCGGCATGTCCCACAGTTCGGTTTCAAGCTTATCGTCAGCATGCTGGCTTTTCCATGTGTCATGCATCGTTTTGAAGGCTTTCTTCACGCCTGATACGGGAAAGAGCTTGTCCTGCGATCCATTGATAAAAAGCATTGGTTTGGGGCAGGCTATGCTGGCTATGTGCGGATAGTCCAGCCAACGGCGTAAGCCTGGAAAGCAATTGGCAAAGCCGCCATTCTCCGTACGACTGTACTTGAATCCCATCTGCTCGTCGGTAGTTACCATCCAGCATACAGCAGTGCCAACCTTAATCCTATCGCTTAGGGCAGATAACATCCAGGCGCGATAGGCACCCATTGACCATCCGGTGCAGCCAATCCGATTGGCATCCACCTCTGGCATTGAAGCCAGATACTCAGTGCCGGAAATATCGTCGTAGGTCATATATGCAGAGAGGTCGATGCCATACATCATCATGTTGCCTGCAATCATATCGTAGCGGTCGCGACGGGCACCCTCCTTCTGTCCGCGCTCGCCCCACATGGGGGCATCAGCAGAAAACACCACATAGCCGTTCTGAGCCAGATAGTCGCCAAAGAACTGGCCTTCGTAACCCACTGACCATGCCTCGGCATCCTTGATGACTGTAGAATCTTCGCAGGCCAGTGGACGTATCATTTTCTCCTTGCCAATAAAGAGGTGAGCACCATGATCGTGCAGGGCATTGACGGCAGGGAAGGGCCCTTTGCCATCAGGAATCAGCACATAAGCAGGTACGGTGTAGTAACGTGACAGGCGTATCTCAATCTTACGCGCCTTGTAGCCATCGCGCTGTTCTTCGAAAAGTACCTTTACATCATAACCGTTGGCAGGTGCCGGAGGTGGCGTTAACATGCAGTCAAATACTTTTTGACGAGCTGTTCGCTTCCATACTCCAAAATCTTTGATATCGTTATTTCCCCATGCCAAAGGGTAGGTCAAGTCGGCCATCAGCGAGTCGGCATAGACTGGCAAGTTACGCATGAACTCGTACTTTTCGCGCTTCTGTGCCATGATGTTCATGCAGAAGCATATTGCACAGATAAAGACCAACATCTGTTTCATATAACTCTTTTACCGTTATCTCTTTACGATTTTCTTTCCTCGTAAAATGACGATACCCTTGTATGAGTCGTTGACGCGTTGCCCTTTTAGATTGTAATAATCATGGTGCATTGTACGTTGTGCATTCTGCATTGTGGCAATGCCTGTTGTGCCACTGGTGTCGGGCACGCGGACATACATGTCGTATATGCGGGTACCGCCATTGGCTCCACTTTGTGAGAACGTGATGCTGCGTACCTTCAGACATTCGGTGTCACTGGTCAGACCGGCAAGTGCCAATACATCCATGACATAGGCTCCCTTGCTGTATTTTGAGGTCGTCACGCTTGTCGTGGTTCCGTCAGCCAGGGTATAGGTTATCTGGAACGTACGCCCACCTGTAAAGAAGGTGTTCAGTACTATCTGTAAAGTCCCCTCGTTAAGTGTCAACTTGATGCCTCCGTTGCTTTGTCCCAGATTAACAGCGCCGATACTGTAGCCTGCAGCTTGTGCGTCAGCCTCTGCCTTAGTCGGGTCAATAGTCGTAGCAGCCTTAGTGGCATCAGCATTGTCACCGTTTATCAGCTGAAGTGACGCTTTCAAATCGGCTGGTAGGTTGTCCTGTGTGTCTTGGAAATGATACCAATCGCCTGTGAGCACGCGGAAGGGTTTCACTAAGGTGATGGTGCCTGTAGAGGTAACAGGTTTTACGCCTTCTTCTGTATTGCCAGACACAGTGACCGTGAACATGCAGCCAGATGTCGGCGTGCCGCTGATGGTGAGTGTATGACCGTTGATGCTGTAACTGAGGCCTTCTGCCAAACCCTTGACTATGGCAGTGGTACCAGCCTCATTCCACTCGTAGATGATATCTTCAATTGGTTGTCCTTCTGTGATTTCCTGCATGGAGTTAGCCGTCGTACAAACCAGACTAATCTTTTCGGGGATGGTGAAATCTACAGGTACACCATCGAGTTCAAAAGCACCAAATTCTGGAGCAGCATCGTTGTAGGGAATGTATAAGTCGTCGGCGGTGATGTACTCCAATCCTGCGGCAGCACATTCTGCTTCAGTCATCTTACGTGTCGGTGTGAAGCCGATGATGGGTGTGCCTAAATCCTTGAAGATACTGCCTGGCTTCAGACGGGCGAAGTTGTTGTCAGGTAATGAACCATCGTCCATACGGTCGGCCATAAAGTCGGCCACGCTTAGAGACAGGAACTCGCCAGAGTAGTTCTTGGTGACAGGTTTGCTGCCATTGGCCACTTTCTGTCCTTCCTTATAGGGATTACAACCGTCGAGTGTTGTCCATGAGTTATAGTCGGTATCGGGAACTTGCGAACCTTCTTTGTCTTCTGACAGGAACTCATGGTTTCCCATGCCTTTGTTGCCACTTGCTCCCCAACCGATACAGTTGCGAATAGTCATGCCGCCATATTGGAACAGGGTGGGGAAGCGGTAGTTAAATTCATTACCCCAAGCGGTACAGTTAATGACATACATGCCCTCATAGGCATTGTTCTGGTCAAAGCCCTTGTGCAAATTCTCGAAAGCCACACAGTTGGTGACTACATGGGCACCTGTTGACTGGTCGAAGGCAGCACCACCTGCAGAACCACCGCCACCCAGTTTGAAACCGTTGCCATTGCCGATGGCATCGCCCGAACGTGTGTAGCCAGCATGCCAAGCCCAGCAGTGGTCGATGACCACAGGGTGATAGACCATATAGAGGTCCCAGTTGTCATCGCTGTTGGTCCAGGCACGGCAACCGTGGAACTCGGTGCCGGGACCCGGGAACAATTTGCAGGCAAAACCGTCGGCATCACCACCGTCGTCAGTGCCGTTATAGGTTCGACTGTCGTAGTTCTCGTAAGCATCGCAATTGATAACCTTATTATAACGGCAGTAGGTGTAGCCTGGATTAAATGCGGGTGTGCCAGAGATAGGCAAAGACTTGGTCTCCTCTATTTTCCAGTCCTTATACATTCCAATTTGAAGCCCTGTATCGTTGTTCCAACGGAACACACAGCGTTCGATGATGTTGTATGAACCCTCCACCTTCATGCCGTTGTCTTCGGCATTCTGCAGGACAAGACCATAGAATGTCCAGTAGTTCGCCTCATGGTTCACGTAGATACAACGTCCCATCTTGAAGGCTGACTCTGTGGTATGGTGCATGGCCGAACCGTCGATGATGACTTTACCAACGGCATCATCTGGCCAGGCGCGCAACTCGCAGCGGCGCTCAGCAGTAGTAGGCAAAGCAGGAATCTTGATGCGTTCGCTGATGGTGTAGGTTCCTTCATGAATCAGGATACGGTCGCCAGCTTGGACTATTTCCATGGCTTTGTGAATAGTCTGTAACGGCGCATTCTCAGAACCGTCGTTGTTGTCGTTACCAGTGGTTGCTACATGGATGTCCTTGGCGGAAATGCTGCCCATACAAAGAACCATTGCCAACACTATGGTCCATAGTCTTTTATTGAGAATTCTCATAATTTATGTTTTATCTATTTCCAGGATGCGTTTTGGCGGAGAATGAATTTAATTTTTGATTTCTTTGGTAGTTGGGGCTTGTCCCACTCGCCTCCCAGAATCTGGATGGTTGCATCGGCTTTGGCATCGGCTTTGGCGGCAGCAAGGGCATCGTCGAGTGTGAGATACTGGCCGCGACCATTGCGATCGACAGTGTAGTCGGCATCACAACGATACTTTTTGAGTACAGGGACTTCCTGACACAGGGCATCAGCCAGCAGACGAGCCACCACATGAGCGCCATAGACGCTGTAGTGGGTATTGTCCTGCTTGCCCTTTGGCTCGCTGGGTTCAGTACCTGGCAGGAACCACATGTGGAGCTTCTTGGAGGCTTCGGTACCTAAACCCTGCTCCAGGTCATGGGTGATTTTGTTGGCATCGACGAAATGGACGTTCATCCGTTGGGCTACGTCGCGTGGTGCCACACGATAGAGGCCGTGGGTGTCGATAAGGGTGTCGCCCTCTACCATCTTCACGCCGTCCTTGAAGGTTTGGGTCCGTAACTTTTCGTCATCGTCAATCTCCGGTGCCTTGACAAAGAAGTTACGGCGTACAACGCAGTTCATCAGTACGGGAATGCCACCATGTTCGCGCGTCTCGCGTACAAACTTGGCCAGATTGTAGTCGAAGGTGGAGCCTGGGTCGGTGTGACGGTCGGCTTTGGGCTTTTCGTCGTTATGACCGAATTGGATGATGACATAGTCGCCTGGCTTCATGCTCTTGAGCACCGCGTCCCAACGCCCTTCGTTGATGAACGACAGTGATGAACGACCGTTCAGAGCTCGGTTGTCAACACGGATGTTGTCATCGAAATAGCTTTGGAGCACCATGCCCCATCCACGTTCCAGCTTACCTTTGGAGATGTCCTTGTTGGCAGCGGTGGAGTCGCCGATGATGAAGATGGTCGTTGTCTTCTCGGGTAAGGCCGAGGCAAACAGTAACAATGCAAATGTTACGAAAAGGTATTTGAATCGCTTCATTTTCTTTTACTCGGTAGTTTTAATATATTCTTTATTTCATTACGACCTTGCGACCATTGGCAATGACAAAACCCTTATAGCTGTTGTCAACCTTCTGGCCAGCCAAATTGTAGTACGTGCCGGGTTTGTCTGTGTTAGTCTGAACAGTATGGATAGCCGTTGGCGACTTCCATGTGGGATAATACTCTGTATAGTTGCTATCGCCATCGGCATTGCCGGCCTTCATGATGTCCTCGACTAATGAGTTGGCATAGACTTCGAGATTGGTGTACCAGCCCTTCTCGGTGTCGATAATATACTTGTTGCCATCGCTCTTGTCATTAGGATTCAGTCCGTTAGCTATCTCCCATTCATCAGGAATACCGTCTTGGTCTGTGTCGAAACCACTTCCGCGTTGGCCTGTCGGGAAGTTAGCCTCAGTATAGCCATTACAGTCGGCAACGACATCAATAAGTCCTTTTTTCTTGGTAACTGAGCCAGTGTATGTGGCTGTTCCATTCTGAGCTTCATTCATGTAACGCTCATCCACCTCGTCGCGATAAAGTGAGGCACCTGCAAAGCCAAGCACCTTTTCGAAGGCCTTGTCGGCAGTGTGGGTCGTGACTTCGCCTGTTGGCGCAGCTTTGTCAAGTACCATGCAGACATAGTCTGTGCCGCTGACGGTGATATAGTCAGCATCACTGCCATGCATGTGGTTGGGGTCTTGGGCATAGTGCTTGCCATTTTGAGTGATGGTACCACTATCATATATAAACTTGTTCCATCCAGCCTCTACGCCGTCAATAAGGTTGCCGTTTACATAATATCGACTGGCCATGCCATAGATGTTAGGGTGGCCTGAAGAGTTGCCGCTTGCTGCTACTGTGCATTGGGTCAGTTTTGTGACGGTAGCTCCTGGGCCACTCTTCATATAGTTATATGCCATATTGATTTGTCCACCACCAGGACCGCCATAACAACCATTGGTGTTATAGGTAATGCAATTACGGAAGTCAACATTTTCAGCCTGTATGGGATTCTCCCATTTATACTGACTGTAGAGTTTATTGGATGTATAGCCTGTCCATTCATAACGTGCACCATTGAAGCGGGGCGAACGGTTAGCAACGTGACATATCATGTTGTGATGAAAGGAAGCCAGTTTGCCTCCCCAGATACCACCATAGCCGTGGGCGCCCTTATCATGTCCAGCATTCACAAGGCTCTCACCAATCGTGCACCACTGCATGGTAAAGTTGTTATTGTCGTAGAAAGAGGCCACCTCGTCGATGCTCCAAGAGAAGGAACAATGGTCTAAAATGATGCCCGTTTTGTTTCGTTGCCAAATAGCATCGGCTCCATCGTTGATGTCTTTCTCTTGCCCGCGGCGGAAACGGATAAAACGGATAACGTTGTCGCCACCAGGTTGGACAGTATAGTACCGAACGGTGATGCCTGGGTATGGAGCTGTCTGACCAAGGACTGTGATATGATCCTTGAATTTGAGATCACTTTTAAGCGCAATGACACCTGCTACGTCGAAAACAATGGTACGATATGTTCCGCCTGTTACAGCTGCTCTAAGCGATCCTGTACCAGAGTCATTAAGATTGGTGACATGAACGACTGTGGTGGAACCATCAGTTTTGCGTCCCCCTGTCGTGTAACGTCCATGGCCTTCAGCGCCAGGGAAAGCGGGTGCTTCCGTCTGGGCTACAGATAGGATTGTTGTTAAAACTGCAATTAGCGTCATTAAATACTTCTTCATATTTGATACGATTTTATTAGTAGTTTTCGGGTGCAAAGATACATAAAGTTTTCTGACTTTGGACTATTACCTATATAATAATATTACTAAAACGTTTACGGGACTTTAAATGTATGTTTTATTTGCATGATTGATTAATTATTTGTAATTTTGCAGACAAATCACAACGAACTATGAGACTGACAGTGTTTTATACGCTACTGGCAATGTCACTGACGATCGCTGCTGCTGACTGTGACCAGGATAAACCGTTTGGCTATTGTACGCGAACGTCGCGCACGGATGCCGCCAGTATTTATCAGATGTATGGTGGCGGATGCTATACCTATCCCATACCAAAGGACTTTGCTGGCAAGGTGGTTGTCTTGAAATCGAACGGGCAGGACATGAGAAAGACGATTCAGGACGCTATCAAGAACAGCGAAAACAACATCATTGTCTTGGATGGTTCAAATGGTGATTTTATAGTTTCGCGTAATATTGAGATAACCACGAATGACAAAACGCTGTTGGGTATCAACCATGCTCGTATTCGCACCCAGTGGTATGTAACCGATGACATTAGGAGAGCACTGAATGCAGCTGGCGTGCCTGGCATGAGTACCAATGGCGGCGGTGGTACCCTGCCCAATGGACACATGGTCAGGGAGGAGGCAGAATACAATACGCGAAAGATGATTATTGAAATGACTGGCGACCATCAAGAACGTTATCGCGAATCAGGCATCCTGAGCTTGAAGGGCTGCAAGAACATCATCATCCGCAATATCGTGTTTGTTGGTCCAGGGTCTATTGATGTGGGTGGTAACGACCTCATTTCATGTGTCCGTGGAACCAAGAACTGTTGGATAGACCATTGTGAGTTTATGGATGGTATGGACGGTAACTTCGACATTACAAGCATGTCTGATTTCATCACCGTCAGCTGGTGTAAGTTCAGTTATACGGAACACTCTTATATGCATCAGAATACGAACCTTGTGGGCTATAGTGATCGTGAAGTGACAGGATTCTTGAACGTCACTTATGCCTTTAACTGGTGGGGAACGGGTTGTAAGCAACGCATGCCTATGGGCCGCGCAAGCAGGATACACATGCTGAACAACTACTATAGCAGTACCACTGCCAGCAACTGCATCAATCCACGCAAGAACTCAGAATTCCTGATAGAGGGCAACTACTTCGAAACGGGCGTGAAGCATTACTATAGCCAGAATGG
>JAEEGJ010005605.1_pt1 | contig 39163 bp, 31 predicted proteins | sample 8958761 | NCBI WGS metagenome assembly JAEEGJ01 (sample SAMN16246546, study PRJNA631951) | gut metagenome | biome: gut microbiome; feature: rumen; material: RS-attached | host: Bos | place: Iran: Karaj | collected 2018-10
CTACGTCGCTGAGGTTTTGGGCAATTTCGTAGGCTGCAACCTCTATCGCTGGATGCTGGTTTTTGAGCCCAAAGAAGATAAAAAATGCTAAAAAGTTGGTTATATGAAGATAATATCGTATCTTTGTAGCTCGAAATTAATTCATTACTAATTAAATAACTCTTTATTAAATGAACAACGTACCAAAAATTAAGATTGGAATCGTCGCCGTATCTCGCGACTGTTTCCCTGAGTCATTGGCAGTAAACCGTCGTAAGGCCGTGATTGCCAAGTATGTAGAGAAGTTTGACAAGGCTGATATCTACGAGTGTCCTATCTGTATTGTTGAGAGTGAGATTCACGCTCAGCAGGCCCTCGAGGATGTGAAGAAGGCAGGATGTAACGCCCTTTGCGTTTATCTTGGCAACTTCGGTCCTGAGATTTCCGAGACCATGATTGCTGACTGGTTCCAGGGCCCAGCGATGTTCTGCGCAGCTGCTGAGGAGACCCAGAACGACCTGATTGATGGTCGTGGTGATGCCTACTGCGGTATGCTGAACGCCAGCCAGGCTCTGAGCCTGCGTAAGACCCGTGCTTACATTCCTGAGGAGCCCGTTGGCGACGCTGCTGAGTGTGCTGAGATGATTCACGAGTTCGTGCCCATCGCACGTGCTATCGTTGGTCTGCAGAACCTGAAGATCATCAGCTTCGGTCCTCGTCCTAACAACTTCCTGGCTTGTAATGCACCTATCCGTGCCCTCTATGATCTCGATGTTGAGATTGAGGAGAACTCAGAGCTCGACCTGCTGGAGACCTTCCAGAAGCATCAGGGCGATCCTCGCATCGACGATGTGGTGAAGGATATGGCTGCTGAGCTTGGTACAGGTAATAAGATTCCTCAGGTGCTGCCTAAGCTCGCTCAGTATGAGCTCACGCTGCTCGACTGGATTGAAGGTCACAAGGGTAGCCGTCAGTTTGTGGCTATGGCCAATAAGTGCTGGCCTGCCTTCCAGACCATGTTCGGTTTCGTTCCCTGCTATGTGAACAGCCGTCTGGCCAGTCGTGGTATCCCCGTAGCTTGCGAGGTTGATATCTATGGTGCTCTGTCTGAGTTCATCGGTACCTGCATCACCAACGATGCTGTTACCCTGCTCGACATCAACAACTCAGTTCCTAAGGATATGTACGAGGAGAGCATCAAGGGCAAGAAGTTCCTTTGCGATACTTATACAGACAAGGAGATCTTCATGGGCTTCCACTGTGGTAATACTGCTTCTTCTAAGGTTTGCAACTGTCAGATGTGCTTCCAGCGCATTATGGCTCGCGCTCTGCCTGTTGAGGTAACCAACGGTACCCTCGAGGGTGACCTGAAGCCAGGTAAGGCTACTGTATATCGTTTGCAGTCAACAGCCGACACCAAGCTGCGTGCTTATGTTGCTCAGGGTGAGATTATTCCTGTGGCTACACGCTCATTCGGTTCTATTGGTATCTTTGGTATCAAGAACATGAGCCGCTTCTATCGTCACGTCCTCATCGAGAAGCACTATCCGCACCACGCTGCTGTGATGTTCGATCACGCTGGTAAGTACTTCTGGGAGGTCATGAAGTATATGGGTGTTCCCGTTGAGGAGATTGACTACAACTTCCCGAAGGGTGACTTCTACCCCACTGAGAATCCGTTTGCATAAGACAACGAACCTAAACAGACAGCCCGCCTATATTGACGAGGCGGGCTGTTTTTAACTGAATATCATACTAACATTATTAACAAATAACGCTTATGAACAAATTATTACGCTTTTCATTTGTGGCCTTGATGATGATGCTTTTCAGTGGATTGTCAGCTACAGAAATTACGATTCTACCAAGTGATGCAGAACCAACTGAGGGTGCGGACTATTCTGTTACCAAGGGTGGAGTAACTATGTATGTAACTGCCAGTACGGTTACTGATTCCCAGTTCCGTATTTTCAAAGGCCAAACGATTACTTTTGTAGGACTTGGCGAGAAAATAACAAAGGTTGTTTTCACCTGTACAGCCGAGGGTGATGCAAAGTATGGTCCTGGCTCTTTTGGTGCCGTTGAGGGTTATACCTATGAAGGTAAAGTGGGAACATGGACAGGTTATGCTCAAACACTGATATTTACAGCAGAGTCGAACCAGGTGCGTGCCACCCAGATTGTGGTTACCTTAGGTGAAGGAGGCGATACTCCCGACAATCCTGACCCCACAAACGATTTGTTATCTAAGTTCCAATTCAATTCAGGAACTTTTACTGATAACGGTAATCAAACAACATTTGACTTCACTGGTGTAGCTGTAGTCAAGGAGCAAAATATAGATGTAACAGGTAATTTCCTGTTTGACTTTGAAAATGAAATCTGTACTGCATGCACTGCAAACCTTACATTCTCTTCTGAGATAATTGCAATGCTAGCTGAGGCAGATGCAAAAGCTAACGCCGAGGAAGATGGTTTCGCTTCTGTATCAAGGAATGGTGCAACACTGACGGTTGTTTCTGCAAAAGATTTTCTTGGCTATTCAAGAATCCTTATCAAGTCTATGTTGAAGATTGTGGTAGACAATGAGGAAGGTGGTTACGGCATTCTCGAGGCACCATTGTCGCCTAATCAGGCAAACGTTTTTGCTGGTTCTCTTGATAGCGGTCAGACTAGTGAAGAAGATTTCTTTATCAAGGGTAAGATTGCTGCTATCAAGTATGAGTTCAGTGCTCAGTATGGTACAGCAACATTCTTTATTTCTATTGATGGCCAGAATGATTTCACTTTCCAGTGCTATTCTGTCTACTATCTGGAGAATAAGCCTTGGGTTGAGGGCAACACGCAGATTAAGGTTGGTGATGAAGTCATCATCTGTGGAAAGTTGGTCAACTATAATGGCAATACGCCTGAAACAGCCTCAAAGAAAGCTTATATCTACTCGCTGAACGGTAAGACCAAGGAAGAGGGTGGCACTAATCCTAATCCTCAAGTAACGACTGCTACTTGTGCAGAGGTCTTGGCTGGTGCTGATGGTACTATCTATCAAGTAACTGGTAAGTGTGTTGAGATTGCAAATACAACTTATGGCAATTGGTATCTGGAGGATGCAACAGGTAAGGTATATATTTATGGTACGCTCGATGCAGAGGGTAATACCAAGAATTTTGCAAGCCTTGGTATCGAAGTTGGTGACGAAATAACTGTCGAAGGTCCCAGAAAGACTTATAAGGAGACTGTGGAACTGGTTGACGTGAAAGTCATTGCTATTAAGAAGGGCTCATCTTCTGAGGGAGGTCTTATTTACTCTTGGGAAGGTGGAGCAGATGGTGCTACTGAAGTTGGCGGTAAGGCAACTTACGAGAATGGTGAAACAGATGAAACCAAATATCGTGTAAACTATAAGAATGGTGAATATTACACGATTTGCATCAATGGTAAGAAAGGCAATATCGATGACGCTGCTGGTTCAGCAAATAGTGGATATATCCTCATAACTCTTGATCAGGCATTGCAGGCTGAAGACAATATCGAGTTGACGGGTTATATCAATAAAAACGAAAGCAAGGAAGCTAGCATCTATTTCCAGTTTGAAAAGGGCGATGGCGTAAACGATGAGTATATCTTTGGTGATGCATGCAATATTGATGCTGCTATTGGCGGTAAAATCACCCCACACGTCTTCAAAGTACCTGAATCTGCTGCTGGCAGCAAGAGCTTTAAGATGTCTCGTAATAAGGCTGGTACGAATATCTTCCTGACCAAATTGACTATCAATCGTGGTACAACTGGTATCAAGGAAATAAAGAATGTACAGCTCCAGAATAATGCTGTCTACAATCTGGCTGGCCAGAAAGTTGGCAACGATTATAAAGGTATTGTTATCGTGAACGGAAAGAAGTTCATGCAGAAGTAATTATAACAACAACAGATAATAAAGGAGCGGAACTCTTGGCAGTTTCGCTCTTTTTTTGTACCTTTGTGGGCAAAAATAAAATAAGATGGCAAAGAAAGACGGTGAACTCACCCCGATGATGAAGCAGTTCTTCGACCTGAAGGCAAAGCATCCTGATGCGGTGCTGCTGTTCCGTTGTGGCGACTTCTACGAGACCTATTGTGAGGATGCTGTAACGGCTGCGAAGATTCTTGGTATCACGCTGACACACAGGAACAACGGTTACAACAAGGGCGATGAGATGGCAGGATTCCCCCATCACGCCCTCGATACCTATCTGCCAAAACTCGTCAGGGCTGGTAAACGCGTGGCCATCTGCGACCAGCTCGAAGATCCCAAACTCACGAAGAAACTCGTCAAGCGAGGTATCACGGAATTGGTGACGCCTGGTGTGGCGCTCTCAGATAATGTGCTGAACTATAAGGAAAACAACTTCCTGGCTTCTGTGCATTTCGGAAAGGTGGCTTGTGGTGTGGCCTTCCTCGATATCTCCACAGGAGAGTTTCTGACAGGCGAAGGTACTGTTGATTATGTAGAGAAGCTGTTGGCGAATTTCTCGCCTAAGGAAGTACTCTTTGAGCGAGGCAAAAAACAGCTGTTTGAGCAGAAATTTGGTAATAAGTTCTTTACCTTCGAGCTCGATGACTGGGTGTTTACAGAACAGACAGCGCGAACAAAATTGCTGAAACATTTCCACGTAAAAAATCTGAAGGGCTTTGGCGTAGACCATCTGCAGAACGGTGTCATCGCCTCTGGTGCCATCTTGCAATACCTCGAGCAGACACAACATACCCAGATAAGCCATATCACGTCTATTTCACGTATCGAAGAAGATAGGTACGTGCGACTGGATAAGTTCACGATTCGCAGTCTGGAATTGATACATCCGATGCAGGATGATGGCAAATCTTTGCTTGATGTCATCGACAAGACGGTAAGTCCGATGGGAGGCCGTCTGCTGCGTCGCTGGCTGGTATTTCCGTTGAAGGACGAAAAGCCCATCAATGAACGTTTGGACATCGTGGAGTATTACTACCGGGAGCCTGATTTCCGTCAGTGTATCGATGAGCAGATTCATCGTATTGGCGACTTGGAGCGTATCATCTCGAAAGTGGCTGTAGGGCGCGTATCGCCTCGCGAAGTGGTGCAGCTAAAGACAGCCCTTCAGGCCATCCAGCCCATCAAGACAGCCTGTCAGTATGCAGACAATGAAGCCTTGAAACGGGTAGGGGAGCAGTTGAATCTTTGCGAGTCTTTGCGCGATAGAATTGAAAAGGAAATCCAGAATGATCCGCCACAGTTGGTAGCCAAGGGAGGCGTGATTCGCGACGGTGTGAATGCAGAACTCGACGAATTAAGAAGTATCGCCTATAGCGGAAAAGACTATCTTCTGAAGATTCAAGAGCGCGAGGCTGAAATAACAGGGATTTCCTCGCTGAAAATCGGCTATAACAATGTGTTCGGCTACTATCTCGAAGTGCGCAATACCTATAAGGATCAGGTGCCAGCAGAGTGGGTGCGCAAGCAGACGCTGGCTCAGGCAGAGCGATATATCACGCAGGAACTGAAGGAATACGAGGAGAAGATTCTGGGTGCTGAGGATAAGATTCTGTCGTTGGAGGCCAAGCTGTTTAATGATTTGATTCTTGGCATGCAGGAGTATATCCCGCAGATTCAGATCAATGCGAACATCATTGCCCATCTCGACTGTCTGCTGGGCTTTGCGAAGGCAGCTGAAGAGAATATGTACGTGCGTCCTGTGATTGATTCCACAGAGGTCATCGATATCAAGCAGGGCAGGCATCCTGTCATCGAAAAGGAACTGCCATTGGGTGAGCGTTATGTGCCTAATGATATCCTGCTCGACAGTGAGCACCAGCAGATCATCATTATTACTGGTCCGAATATGGCTGGTAAATCCGCTCTGCTGCGCCAGACGGCCCTGATAGTACTACTTGCCCAGATCGGTTGTTTCGTGCCCGCAGAGGCCGCGAGAATCGGTCTTGTGGACAAGATATTTACCAGAGTAGGGGCTTCGGATAATATCTCTTTGGGAGAATCCACGTTTATGGTAGAGATGACAGAGGCCTCGAATATCCTGAATAATGTGTCTTCCCGCTCTTTAGTGCTCTTCGACGAATTAGGTCGAGGCACCAGCACTTATGATGGTATTTCTATCGCCTGGGCGATTGTGGAATATCTGCATGAGAACGCCAAAGGCCATCCTCGTACGCTCTTTGCGACGCACTATCACGAACTGAACGAGATGGAAAAGAACTTCTCTCGCATCAAGAATTATAACGTCTCTGTGAAGGAGGTTGATGGCAAGGTGATTTTCCTGCGAAAGTTGGAGCGGGGTGGGAGTGAGCACTCGTTTGGTATCCACGTGGCAGAGATTGCGGGTATGCCTCGCTCGATAGTGAAGCGCGCTAATGTGATTTTAAAGCAGCTGGAGGCCGAGAATGCCTCCGTAGGGAGTGTGGGTAAGCCCACGGCAGAAATCGCCGCTTCTCGCGAAGGAATGCAACTCTCGTTCTTCCAGCTTGATGATCCTGTGCTTTGTCAAGTCCGCGATGAAATCCTTGGCCTCGATGTCAATAATCTCACGCCCCTTGAGGCCCTGAATAAGCTTAACGACATTAAGAAGATAGTTTCAGGCAAATAAGTGCCTGGTATTGAAAAATAAGAGCCGCTTATGGATTGATAAGCGGCTCTTATTTATGCTTTCTTGGCTCTTATCATGCAATAGAGCCCAAGGATGATAAACGGTATCGAGAGAATCTGTCCCATATCGAGTGGGAGCGTAGCCTCGAAGGCTTCTTGAATCTCCTTAGTGTACTCTATAAGGAAACGGAAAGTAAAGATATAGGTCAGGCAGAAACCGAAGTACCAGCCTGTGCCGATCTTCTCAGGCATCTTCTTATGCAGTGCCCACATAATAAAGAAGAGTAGGGCATAGGCGATGGCTTCGTAGAGCTGGCCAGGATGGCGAGGCATCGAATCCACCTTCTCGAAGATAAAGGCCCAGGGAACGTCTGTAATCTTACCAATAATCTCTGAGTTCATCAGGTTGCCCAAGCGGATGAAGCAGGCGGTGGTACCTGTGGCGATAGCGATATTGTCGAGTACCGTCCAGATGCTGAGTTTGGTCTTGCGGACATAGAGCCAAAGGGCAATCATTAAGCCCAGTGTGCCACCATGCGAGGCAAGGCCAGCATAGCCTGTGAGTTTCCAGCCTCCATCAGCCAAGAAATGGATAGGTAGCAGCATCTCTACGATACCCTTCCACGAGGTGAGAAAATCCTGTGGCTGATAGAAGATGCAATGACCTAAGCGAGCACCAATCAGAATGCCCAGGAAGCAGTAGATAAAGAGGGGATCGAAGAGCTCGTCTTTGATCTTCTGCTCTTTATAGAGTCGCTTCACCACGAGATAAGCCAATGCCAGTCCGATGATCCACATCAGTCCATACCAGCGCACCGTTATCGGCCCTAAATGAAAGGCCACCAAGTCTGGATCCCAGACGATAAAACTCAACAGGTTCATCATAGCTTATACGTTGAATCTAAAGTGCATGATATCACCATCCTGAACGATGTAGTCCTTACCCTCGACAGCGAGTTTGCCTGCTTCGCGGACAGCAGCCTCAGAACCATACTGGATATAGTCGTCGTACTTGATGACCTCTGCGCGGATAAAGCCCTTTTCGAAGTCGGTGTGGATGACACCAGCACACTGAGGTGCTTTCCATCCTTTCTTATATGTCCAGGCCTTTACCTCCATCTCACCAGCAGTAATGAAAGTCTCAAGATTCAGCAGGGCGTAAGCCTTCTTGATAAGGCGATTCACACCACTCTCTTCAAGACCGAGTTCTTCGAGGAACATCTGCTTATCCTCGTAGCTTTCAAGCTCAGCGATATCCTCTTCTGTCTTGGCAGCGATAATCATCGCTTCAGCACCTTCTTCCTTGGCCAATGCCTCGACTTTCTTAGTGAAGTCATTGCCTGATTTGGCATCAGCCTCGCCCACATTGCAGACATACAGCACAGGCTTCGACGTCAGCAGGAAGAGATTACGGGCACAATCCTGCTCGTCTTTGCTCTCGAACTCCACGATACGGGCGTTCTTACCTTGCTCCAATACCTCCTTGTAAGCCTTCAGGACAGTTACTTCTATCTTTGCATCCTTATTGCCAGCAGCTGCTGCTTTCTCTGTCTTGGCCAGGCGGCTCTCGATGGTCTCGAGGTCCTTCAGCTGCAACTCTGTATCGATGATTTCCTTGTCGCGGATGGGGTCAATCGTACCATCCACGTGGGTGATATTCTCATCCTCGAAACAACGCAACACATGAATGATTGCATCCGTTTCGCGGATATTTCCCAGAAACTTATTTCCTAATCCTTCGCCCTTCGAGGCACCCTTCACAAGGCCTGCGATATCTACGATTTCACAAGTGGCAGGTACGATACGGCCAGGATGTACCAGCTCTGCGAGTTTCGTCAGACGCTCATCGGGCACAGTAATCACACCCACATTGGGCTCGATGGTGCAAAAAGGAAAGTTTGCTGCCTGTGCCTTCGCACTCGACAAACAATTAAACAATGTGGACTTTCCCACGTTCGGGAGTCCCACAATACCACATTTTAATGCCATTTTCTTCTATAAACGTTTATAAACAGGGTGCAAAGTTAGTGCAATTATATGAATTAGCCAAATTTTTGATTAAGATTGCAACTTTTTGTAACTTTGTAGCGTCAAACAGACAAAGTGAAAACAAAAAATAGAAAAGAATATGAAGACTTATTTATTGTTATCTTTGGTAGCTGTGATGCTTTCTGTGTCAGGATGCAGAGTGAATATCGGTGATGGTGTAACAGAGGTCATTGAGCCCAGTGAGATTATCGTCAAGGCGAAATATCCGCAGGAGGCTTTCGACAAGGTGGACAATCATGTGGTGGGCACAATTCAGCTGGTACAGAGCGATAAGAGCCGTGTGACACTTTCTGCACCTGAGAACTATATCGACTTCTTTGAATTCGACAATAAAGGTGGCAAGCTGGACATCAAGTTTGCTAAGAAAGGCATCAATATCGATACAAAAGATGTGGTGATTATCGTCTATACACCAAACCTCCGCGAGGTGACAAATTCGGGCGCTGCAGACCTTCATCTCGACAGCCTGACAACAGACGAATTGCAGGTCATAAATTCAGGTGTTGGCTCGTTTGAGTTGAACAATATCAACGCTAAGAAAATCGATGTTTCGTGCAGTGGTGTGGGCAGCATCAATATCGATGGTCAGACGGATGAGGCAGAGTACAGCTGTTCTGGTGTTGGTGGCATTCATGCTAAGGATATGAAGGCTCGCGAAGTGAAGGCCAAAGTGAGTGGAGTAGGGGGTATCGATTGCTACGCTTCTGAAGCTATCAGTGGTGACGTCACTGGTGTTGGGGGCCTTAATTTCGCAGGCCATCCAGAGCGGAAAGACCTCCATCATAATATGACAGGTGGCATCAAAGAGATAGATTAGAAAAAAGGTCAGGCGTTAAAACCTGACCTTTATTATTTAATGGGCCTCGAGCCAGTTCTGACCAAAGCCGGAATCTGCCACAAGAGGGACACGCAAAGGGAAGGCCTTCTGCATCTCTTCGATGACGATGGCTTCCACTTTTTCTTTTTCTTCAGGATAGACGCTGAAGTTGAGTTCGTCGTGTACTTGTAGAATCATCTTACTCTTGATATTCTCTTTTTTAAACCGCTCGAAGATATGGATCATTGCCACCTTGATGATATCTGCTGCTGTACCCTGAATAGGAGCATTGATGGCATTGCGTTCTGCAAAACCACGAACGGTGGCATTGTGGGAATTGATATCCGGGAGGTATCTGCGACGTCCAAATAGGGTAGTGACATAGCCTTTTTGACGTGCTATTTCCTTCGATTTCTCCATGTAGTCGTGTACTTGTGGGAAGGTGGCGAAATAACCGTCTATCAGCATCTTGGCTTCATCGCGAGGGATATCCAGACGCTCTGCGAGGCCAAAGACAGTGATACCATAGATGATACCGAAGTTGGCTCGTTTTGACTTCGTGCGCTCATCGCGCGTCACTTCCTCGATAGGTTTCTTATAGATGTTTGCTGCAGTTGCTGCATGCAGATCCTTGCCTTCCTTGAACACCTCAATCATCTGAGAATCCTGCGAGAGATGGGCCATCACACGCAATTCTATCTGGCTATAGTCTGCTGAAAAGAACAGACAACCAGGCTCTGGTATAAAGGCCTTGCGAATTTCCTTTCCGTCCTCGCCTCTGATTGGGATGTTTTGCAGATTAGGATCACTTGAAGAGAGGCGTCCTGTGGCAGTGATGGTCTGATTAAACGAGGTGTGAATATGTCCTGTGCGAGGATTTATGAGCTTGGGCAACGCATCGATATAGGTGCCGATAAGTTTTTTTAAGCCTCTGTGTTCTAGGATGTCAGCCACAATCTCATGCTTGTTGCGCAGTTGTTGGAGTACTTCTTCTGAGGTGACGTATTGGCCAGTCTTGGTTTTCTTTGCTTTCTCGACAATCTTCAATTTATCGAAGAGAATTTCGCCAACCTGCTTAGGTGAAGCGATATTGAATGGCCCGCCTGCAAGTTCGTAGACCCTAGCCTCCAATTCGATGATTCTGTTCGTCAAAACTTTTGACGTTTCTTGCAACGACTCTGTATCGAGACAAACGCCGTTCATCTCCATTTCTGCTAAAACAGGCATCAACGGCATCTCAATATTATAAAAGAGGTCTTCGCACTCGAATTTCTTCAGTTCGGGTTCCAGTTTATTCTTCAGTCGTAATGTGATATCTGCATCTTCTGCTGCATACTCATAGACCTGTGAGGGTAGGAGGTCACGCATCGATTTCTGATTCTTTCCCTTAGGACCAATCAGTTCATCAATATGGATGGTCTGATAGTTCAGATAAATCTCAGCCATATAGTCCATGTTATGATGCAGTTCAGGTTGGATGAGATAGTGGGCGATCATTGTGTCCCACATCGGACCAGCAAGATGGATTTCATAATTGCGAAGCACCTCAAGGTCGTACTTCAGATTCTGACCGATTTTCAGGATTTGTTCATTTTCGTAGACATCTTTAAAGATGTTAACAATTCGCAACGCTTCTTCACGTTTTGCTGGAATCGGCACGTAGAATGCCTCAAATTCCTTCACTGCGAAGCTCAAACCCACCAATTCTGCATCAATCGGACTCGTTGAAGTCGTTTCCGTATCTAGACTGAGAATTTCATTTGTCAAGAAATAATCACGAAGTTTCAACAAATCTGCCTCATTTTCAACGAGTTTGTAATCGTGTTGTACCGTTTTTAGGCTCTCAAAACTCGAATTTTCGCTTAAATTCGTCCCGTCGGCAGGAAATTCTGCAAAGAGATCGAGTTGTCCGTTAACGGGAATTTGCGGTTTTTGGCTTTTTTTAAGAACTCGGTCTGCAAATGACTTCATTTCCAATTCAGACAGCAGGCGACCTAATTCACTCTCATCAGGGTCGACAAGTTTCAAACTTTCCATATCGAGTTCGATGGGCACATCGGTTCTGATGGTCGCCAGGAAGTAACTCATCTTGATATCGTCGACATGCTCCTCTACTTTTTCGCGAAGCTTACCTTTGATCTCTGATGAATGCGCTAGCAATCCTTCAATGGAACCGAAATCATTGATGAGTTTCACGGCTGTCTTCTCTCCCACGCCAGGACATCCTGGGAAATTATCAGCCGAATCGCCCATCAGAGCCAGCAAGTCTATTACTGATTCTGTCGATGGAATGCCGTATTTTTCGCAGACTTCCTTAGGTCCCATTGTTTCATAACCGCCTCCATGACGAGGACGGAAGATTTTCACGTTGTCGCTCACCAGCTGTCCATAGTCCTTATCTGGCGTCAGCATATAGGTCTCAATGCCGTTGGAACCGGCTTTTTTTGCCAAAGTTCCGATGACGTCATCTGCCTCAAAACCATCTACTTGCAGGATAGGGATGCGGTAAGCCTTGAGCAGATCCTTGATGATAGGCACGGCCTTGCGGATATCTTCAGGTGTCTCTTCACGCTGAGCCTTATACGCAGGGAAGGCCTCGCTGCGGAAGGTGGGTCCATGCGGATCGAAGGCGACACCGATATGGGTGGGCTTCTCTTTGGTGAGCACCTCGTTGAGGGTATTCAGGAAGCCCATAATGGCACTCGTATTCAGACCTTTCGAGTTGATTCTTGGATTTTTGATGAACGCATAATAGCTGCGATAAATGAGCGCATACGCGTCTAAAAGAAATAATTTCTGCATAACTTTCTTAATTTTCGGTGTAAAATTACTTAAAATTCTTTGAATTCCAATGATTTTTACTATTTTTGTAACGAAATTCTATGTAAGATGGATTATTTGTCAATCATACGTAAGCCCATTGAGGGCGAAATGAACGACTTTGTAGAGTTGTTTAATAAGTGTTTGTCGCAAGGTGAAGGATTGCTCGAACAGGTGCTTTCGCATATCCGTCAGAGAGGTGGTAAGCGTATGCGTCCGATGCTGATTCTGCTTACTGCGAAGAACTATGGTGTGGTATCGGATGTGACTCAGAATGCTGCCCTTGGACTAGAACTACTTCATACGGCCAGCCTTGTTCATGACGATGTGGTAGATGAAAGCAGCGAGCGCCGAGGTCAACCCTCTGTGAATGCCTCTTATAATAATAAGGTAGCTGTGCTTGTAGGCGATTACATTCTATCAACGGCATTGCTCCGTGTGGCTCTATCGGATAATCATAGAATTGTACAACATCTTGCCGAACTCGGACGAACACTTGCTGCTGGTGAGATTCTTCAGCTTTCAAATATTTCAAATCAAGAGATCTCAGAAGATGTTTATTATCAGGTGATTGACAAGAAAACCGCAGTGCTTTTCGAGTCGTGCGCTACCCTTGGAGCGATTTCCACAGGCGTGTCGGAAGAGGAAATAGAAAAAGCAAAAGAATTCGGACATTATATAGGTATGATTTTCCAGATTCGTGATGACATATTTGATTATTACGAGTCCAAAGAGATAGGAAAACCTACGGGCAATGATATGTCTGAAGGTAAGTTGACGCTGCCTGTTATTTATGCGCTGAACCATACGAATATGCCAGCTATACACACCTTGGCTAAGAAGGTAAAGGCAGGCACGATCAATAAAGATGAAATCGCAGTCCTTGTGGAATTTACAAAGACGAATGGTGGTATTGATTACGCTAAAAAAAAGATGGAAGAGTTTGCCCAAAAGGCTCAGAAATACATCGATGAAAACGTAAAACCTGAATTGAAAGAAGCCTTTACGGCCTATCTCGAATACGTTATCCAGCGTGATAAATAAAATAATCCCTCGCAGACTAGCGAGGGATTATAGTTTTAGAAGCTTTGACTTTTATTTATTAAAAGAACTTCGTTTCTTTTCCGATGACCTCACTCAACAGCAGGTTTGCCAATCGCGAGGTACCCATGCGGAACCACTGATTGGTGAGCCATTTTTCGCCCAGAACCTCTTTCACGATGGTATAGTAGATAAGTGCATCCATCACGCTGTTAAGGCCGCCAGCAGGCTTAAAACCAATCTGTATGCCCGTTTCATCGTAGTATTCCTTGATGGCCTGACACATTACGTATGCAGCCTCTGGTGTAGCAGCGGGCTGCTCTTTTCCTGTAGAGGTCTTGATATAGTCGGCACCTGCATACATAGAGATAATCGATGCAGTCTTGATGTTAGCAGCGGTCTTCAGACAACCAGTCTCCAGGATTACCTTCATCTTCTTATCGCCACAAGCTTCTTTCATCTGCTGGATTTCGTCAGCGCAGGTCTCGTAGTCGCCAGAGAGGAAAGCACCCACGCTGAGCACCATATCAATCTCTGTGGCACCGTCTTTTACGGCCAGACTAGTCTCTATCGTCTTCACCTCAATCAAGGCCTGAGAGGACGGGAAAGAGCCTGATACGCATGCTACTTCCACTCCTTCTACCTCAAGGGTCTCAGAAACGACTTTTGCAAAGCGAGGATAGACGCAAATCGTGGCCACATGGGGTAGGTCAGGGTAGGCCTCTTCAAACTGGTTTACGCGCTCCGTAAATGCCAGCACGCTCTCGTCAGAATCGGTGGTCTTCAGGGTGGTGAGTTCCACGCTGCCCATCAGGAATTTCTTCACTTCTGGGGTATCGTTTTCATGTACTTTCTCAGCAATGATCTTCTTCACTGCTTCCTTCACTTCCTCGTCAGAAATCTCGAGGTTGTACTTGCCCAGAGCCTCTTCAATCTTGCTCTTCTGGGGCATCTCATGGTGATGATGATGTTCTGCCATAATTGTTTTATTTTAGCGTTAATAATAATGTTTCTATGCCAATAATTTCTTGTTGTGGATGTGGCGGAGAGAGTCGCGCTGGGTCTTCTTTTCGATGCTCTTTTCGAGTTCCTGAGTGAGGTCTATGCCTGTCTGATTAGCCAGACAAAGCAATACCCATAGCACATCGGCCATCTCTTCGCCTAAGGCCGCTTTTCCATTATCTTCGCCTCGTGGATCTTCTGCCTTCCACGACTGATCGCCATATCTGCGAGCCATGATTCTAGCCAGTTCGCCAACTTCCTCCGTCAGCACTGTCATATTCGTCAGTTCTGAGAAGTAGCGCACGCCGTATTCCTTTATCCAGCGGTCTACCAGTTCCTGTGCTTCCTTGATGGTCATCTCATTCGAATAATTAAAAACCATAATAGTGCAATCACGCCAAGCATGATGATGATATTCATGCGATTCTCGCGCTGATATTCTTTCCAGTGAAAAGCCTTGTAAATCAGTACAAGGAGCCACAATAGGATACCGATGCCACAGGCCCATATACCTGCTGGCAAACTCATGAATCGGTGCATGATACAGCCGATAAACATGAGGATAACGCCGGATATTTCTAATTCCTTGAGATATTTCTTCATTTTAAGTTACTCAAATAGTTTGGGTCCCATAAAAATCAAAAGTAAAACCCAGATAATGATGATAATAACCAATGTAGCTATCCATTCGTAATTCAACAGTCTAGTGTTCTTTTTCCATTTCGTCAATCCCCAGATGGGTATTATTGGTGAAAGGATCAGAAACACAATGATAATCCACCTCTTAATAGGAATTGGCAGCATGTTGAATGCAAACAATATAAGGCCTATGCATCCCCACTTGTAATATGGATTTTTGAAGAATTCCTTGGTGTTCATAGTTGCAGAATCAGAGTCCGAAAAGTGACAGTCCGACGAGCACTAAGAAAGCAACGGAGATGTAGTTTGAGATCTTATCGTTTTCCTTCCAGTGGATGATGGTCCAGATGCTTGAAAGGGTCATGATACCCAGGCCGATCCATACGAGGATGCCGATGCCTGCCACGCGTCCGATGATATAGCAAATCAGGGCCGCAAAATTCACGTAATTTGTTAGTTGTCTTCTGTCCATAGTTATTCCTTGTTTTTGGTGTCCATACAGATGGTTACAGGACCATCGTTTAAGAGTTCAACTTTCATATCGGCGCCGAACTCGCCTGTACCTACGGGCTTGCCGATAGCCTCCGAAAGCTGGGCGCAGAAGGCCTCGTAGAGTGGGATAGAATGCTCGTGCGAACCGGCTCTGAACCAGCTCGGACGATTACCTTTTTTATAGCTGGCATAGAGCGTGAACTGACTGACCACGAGGGCCTCGCCATTCACATCTAAGATGCTACGGTTCATTACACCGTCCTCATCATCAAACACACGTAGGTTGGCGATTTTCTTTACCAGCCATTCTGCGTCTTCTGTTGTGTCTTCATCGCAGATGCCCAGCAGGATCAGGTATCCTGGTCCTATCTGGCTTTTCACGCTGCCTTCGATGTTGACGCTGGCGTGGGTAACTCGTTGTATCACTGCTCTCATGTGTGCAAAGATACGAACTATTTTTTATTCTACCAAATCTTTTTTATTCTATTCACTCATATTGATATTTTGCCATCATTCACAATTCACAGTTTCACAGTTTATTTTCTATGGGGGTAGCCCCATGTAAAGATAGATTTCTATCTATATTTATATACATATTTATATATATTTAAATATAAATTAACACTCCCTGCACAAGTTTGGTGGGGTGGGGGCTCGAAATAAAACTGTGAAACTGTGAATCTGTGAATGGCCCCTATTTTTGTGCCCTGCCTAAGGCACAAATTTTTCCCAGGCAGGGAACAATTGTTACCATTAATAGTAGTGTTTGCGGGCATTATGGCTAACGACGCTTTCTTTTTTCTTGTAACGTTCCTGCTTCAGAACAGTCAATTTACATAAATTAACAATCTGTTTTTAAAGTCCAATTAGTGCCGTTTAACTCCTGCAAACATGCCTTTTACCCGTATTAAACAGGTCGTTTAGCCGTAGTAAATGACTCGTATTGTCTATTGCTGCAATAGGAGAGAACTATTCTCGCAATGATATTGCAGTATTCTCTCTAAGGTTTTGCTACGTTCTTTTTATTGCTCAGAAAGGTGGAAATGGTCGTAGATAATCTTTGCTTTTGAGGGTCCAATGATTGCTGTCAGATCTTCCAGTGATGCGGCTTTGATCTGTTTGACCGTTTTAAGGCCATTTAGAAGCTCGTCACGCGTTTTGGGGCCGATGCCCTTGATGTCATCCAGCTCGGAATGTAAAGCGCGCTTAGAACGCTTGTTTCGATGGAATTCGATAGCAAAGCGATGCACCTCATCCTGTATCTTCGTGAGCACGTGAAAGAGTTCTGAATCGGTCTTCAGGGCGACGTGAATGGGAGGGAATCCGTAGAGCATTTCGTTTGTGCGATGGCGGTCGTCTTTGGCAAGTCCTGCAATGGGGATATCAAGGTTTAATTCGTCCTGAATCACCTCTCGAATTACCTCCATTTGCCCCTTTCCACCATCGGCAATGATGAGGTCGGGTAGGGGTTGCTCTTCATCGAGCATTCTTCTGTATCTTCGACCTACCACTTCCTTCATTGAAGCATAGTCATCAGGACCCTCTACCGTCTTGATATTAAAGCGTTTATAGTCTTTTTTGCTTGGTTTCATCGCCTTGAAAACAACACATGAGGCGACAGCATCCGAACCAGAGATATTAGAGTTGTCGAAGCACTCGATATGATAGGGTAATTTGGGCAGATGCAGTTTCTCTTGCAGTTCCTTCATAAGACGTGTCTGTTTCTGCTCAGGATTGAGATTTTCAGCTTGTTTCAGACGGTCGAATTTGTATTGTTTGCCGTTCTGTACAGACAGGTCGAGTAGGGTCTTTTTGTCACCACGCTGAGGAATGGTGAAGGTTACATTTTCCAGTTCGATATTCACTTCTTCTGGTACGATTATCTCCTTCGAATCGCTCTTGAATCGCTGCCTCAGTTCAATGATGCCCAGCTGCAGTAGTTCTTCATCCGTCTCGTTTAGTTTCTTCTTGTATTCGATGGTAAAACTCTGGTTGATGCTGCCGTTTGAGACGTGGATATAGTTGATGAAGGCCATCTTGTCGTCGCTTGTAATTGAGAAGACATCCACGTTGTTGATTGTATGGCTGACAACCTCGCTCTTGCTGACAAAATTATCCAGAGCGATATATTTTCTCTTCACTTCCTCGGCCTCTTCAAAACGTAATTCTTCTGATAGTTTTAGCATCTCTTCTTTGAGGTCTCGAAGCACTAAACGGGTGTTACCTTTTAGGATTTCGCGGGCCTGTTTTATGTTCTTCTGATAGTCTTCATAACTCTGTTTGCCTACGCATGGACCCATACATTTCTTGATATGGTAATCCAAGCAGACTTTGTATTTACCTGCTTCGATACCTTCTTTTGTGATAGGCTGACGACAGGTACGAGGATGATAGAGTTCTTTAATCAAATCAAGTACCGCATACATCGAACCAATATGAGAATAAGGACCAAAATAAGTGCCCCATTTTTTATTGATGGTTCGTGTTTTGAAAATGCGAGGGAAGAATTCGTTGGTGACGCAAATGGAAGGATAGGTTTTGCCGTCTTTCAACAGCACATTATAGCGAGGATTGTATTTCTTGATAAGCGAGTTTTCCAAAAGCAAGGCGTCCTCTTCTGTGTTCACGACTGTATAGCTGATGTCGTGGATTTTACTGACGAGCACTTTTGTCTTGAAACGATCAACCTCTGTGTGGAAGTAAGACGAGACCCTCGCCTTGAGATTCTTCGCCTTACCCACATAGATGATTGTTTTGTTTTCGTCGTAATACTGATAGCTGCCAGGCTTCTCAGGAAGTCTGCTAACAATTCCTTTCAGGTACTCCAAACGCTTTTCGTTTTCTTCTTTTGTCATTCTCTGTCAGCTTGTGTGTCAAACATGTGATCCCCTTTGTTTAAAGGTGTTACGTAATGCTTTGTTTCACGTGGAACATCACTTTAGATCGTCATGAGTGTGGTCAGGTCGATGTCTTTCAAAACCTCACGCCCATTTAAGCCTTCATCTGTGATTTCAATGAGGAAGTTCATGTAGACGTGCTTGGGATGGAAGTGCTGAACGAGTTTGTAGGCTGCCATCGCTGTGCCGCCAGTCGCAAGGAGATCATCATGAATGAGTACGACATCGTCTGGTTCGATAGAGTCGATATGCATTTCGATGGTGTCGACGCCATATTCTTTAGAGAACGATTCTTTCATAACTGTTGCCGGGAGTTTTCCTGGTTTTCTGGCCAGCACAACACCACATCCCAGTCTACCCGCCAAAGCTGAAGCCATCACGAAACCGCGACTCTCAATTCCAACGATTTTCGTAATACCCTTGTCTTTGTAAATTTTCTCTAACTCGTCGAGCATAATCTTCATGCATTCAGCACTTTTGAAGAGTGTAGTGACGTCTCTAAAGTTAATGCCCTTCTTTGGGAAATCTGGTATGCTACGCAGATTGTCCAACAGTACTTGTTTGTTCATAATCAATGAGTTATAATTGTTAAACGATATTGGTTGTTTCACGTGGAACAATGGGGCGTCCCTTGTCTATACTACCTTCCCATCAGCACTAGCATCACGTTGATGTCGCTGGGTGACACACCTGGAATACGGCTGGCCTGTGCCAGCGTCTCGGGTTGTATCTTCATCAGTTTCTGACGGCATTCAGTAGAGAGCCCTTGCAATTCTTCGTAGTTGAAATGCCCTTTGATTTTGATATTCTCCAAACGATGCATTTTCTCAGCTACGACTCTTTCTCTTTCGATGTATCCTTTATATTTCATCCTTATCTCAGCAGCCTCAGCAATTTCTTCCTGACGATTATTTGGTCGATTTATAACCTCTTTTAATTGGGGGATAATATCGGAAAGGTTGGCTAAATTGAGTTGTGGGCGGTTGACTAAGTCTACTAACTTGCAACCAAACTGGAGTGGGGTAGTGCCAAGTGCTTCCAATGCTGAATTTATCAACTTCGGTTTAATCGCAAAGTCCTGACAGAAAGTTTCGATTTCTTCGATGGCTTGTTTCTTCTCCATCCACCAGTCATATCGGTCTCTTTTGACTAATCCTAATTCATATGCCTTTTCTGTCAGACGGGCATCTGCATCATCCTGTCTTAAAAGGATGCGATATTCTGCTCGCGAAGTAAACATGCGATATGGTTCATCGACGCCCTTAGTCACTAAATCATCGATCAGTACGCCAATATAGGCCTCATCGCGATGTAGAATAAAAGGTTCGAAAGTGGATTCGCTTGTGCAACCAGCTTTCAGAGCAGCATTGATTCCTGCCAACGTACCTTGACCACCAGCCTCCTCATAGCCCGTTGTGCCGTTCACCTGACCAGCCATAAAGAGATTCTCAATTATCTTCGATTCCAACGAATGGCTCAATTGTGTAGGATCGAAGAAATCATATTCTATCGCATAGCCTGGACGATACACCTTTATATCTCTAAAGGCTGGCATCTTTTTCAGTGCCTCTATCTGGACATCCATTGGTAACGAAGAAGAGAAGCCATTGAGATACATTTCATTTGTATCTTCACCCTCTGGTTCCAAGAACAAAGGATGCTTGTCTCGCTCAGGGAAAGTAACGAGCTTCGTTTCTATTGATGGACAATATCGTGGACCAATCGATTGTATCTGTCCATTATAAAGCGGGGAATCGGCTAATCCACTTCGTAGTATCTCATGTACTTCTGTATTAGTATTTACTGTCCAACAAGGCAATTGCTTCAGCGCGCCATTTTTGTTCATATAGCTGAACTGATAGGGACGATTCTCGCCTGGCTGGATCTCCAAATCCTCGAAATGCACGGAACGCTTATCGATACGCACTGGTGTACCAGTCTTCATGCGAGCTGAAACAATCCCGTGACGAGTGATACTTTCTGTGAAATGGGGTACAGCAGGTTCGGCGATACGTCCACCAGGAACCATTTTTCGCCCGATGTGCATCAGACCATTCAGAAAGGTGCCTGCTGTTACAATGACGCAGTTCGCATAAATCTCCGCACCCCAGATGGTACGCACGCCGATGGCACGGACGTGAGTTTTGTACTCCACTAAAAGTTCATCTGCTTGGTCTTGCCAGATATCCAAATTCTCCGTTTCATCGAGATGTTTGCGCCACTCCCAAATAAACTTTCCTCTGTCACATTGGGCACGAGGGCTCCATACGGCTGGGCCTTTGCCTACATTCAGCATACGGAATTGTATTGAAGTGGCATCAGTGACCAAACCCATTTGACCTCCCAGCGCATCGATTTCTCGCACAATCTGACCTTTGGCGATACCACCGATAGCCGGATTACACGACATCTGCGCAATCTTGTTCATATCCATCGTCACCAGACAGGTCTTGGCACCCATATTAGCACTAGCGCAGGCTGCCTCACAACCTGCATGACCACCTCCGATAACGAGCACATCATAGTTAAAATGCATATCCTTCATTCAATTTCTGACCGCAAAGATAATAAATTATTTTGTATAATAAGCGAATTTTTTCACGAAAACGTTTGCGTTTCTCATAAATTTGTGTTAACTTTGTACCCTCAATGCGCACGCATGTACCTAAAAGTAAGTATGTAATAATTCAATAATTCATTTAAAATCAACAACTTATGTGGTTAATCAATTCATCAATTGGTAGAAAAGTTGTAATGTCTGTAACGGGCATTGCGCTGATTCTGTTCCTGACCTTTCATGGTTGCATGAACGTGGTGGCGCTTTTCTCGGAAGAGGGTTACAACATGATTTGCGAATTCCTGGGCGCCAACTGGTATGCCGTTGTGGCAACACTTGGTTTGGCTGCTCTGGCAGTGATTCACATTGTCTACGCTTTCATCCTGACAGCGCAGAACCGTACAGCCCGTGGCGACAATCGCTATGAGGTTGCGACAACGGTTAATGCCGGCAAGGTGGAGTGGGCTTCGAAGAACATGCTCGTACTGGGTATCATTATCTGCCTGGGCCTGTTGCTTCACCTGTACAATTTCTGGTACAACATGATGTTTGCAGAAATCGTAGGTATGGAGACGACTCTGAGTCCTACTGACGGATTCGGATGGATTAAAGAGACTTTCTCGAATCCTGTATTTGTAGTGCTTTACGTCATTTGGCTCGTTGCCATTTGGTTCCACCTCTCTCATGGTTTCTGGTCGGCTCTGCAGACCCTCGGATTGAGTGGTAAGACTTGGTTCTGCCGTTGGAAGATCATCGGTCTCATCTATGTGACCTTGCTGATGCTCTGCTTCCTCGTAGTAGTTCTGGCATTTGCATTCGGTTGCGCTCCAAGCCTCTGCTGCTAATTATCAACTTTTAAAATTTGAAAGAATTATGGCAAAAGTAATTGATTCTAAGATTCCCGCAGGTCCAGTGCCTGAGAAATGGAAGGAATATAAGGCTCATCAGCGTCTGGTTAACCCCAAGAACAAGCTGAAGCTCGACGTGATTGTAGTTGGTACTGGTCTGGCTGGTGCATCTGCAGCTGCTTCACTCGGTGAGATGGGTTTCAATGTGATCAACCTGTGTATTCAGGACTCTCCCCGTCGCGCTCACTCTATCGCTGCTCAGGGTGGTATCAACGCCGCTAAGTGCTATCAGAACGATGGTGACTCTGTCTATCGTCTGTTCTACGATACCGTAAAGGGTGGTGACTATCGTGCTCGCGAGGCCAACGTTTATCGTCTGGCTGAGGTTTCTAACAATATTATCGACCAGTGTGTGGCTCAGGGTGTTCCCTTTGCTCGTGAGTATGGTGGTATGCTGGCCAACCGTTCATTCGGTGGTGCTCAGGTAAGCCGTACATTCTATGCTAAGGGTCAGACGGGTCAGCAGCTTCTGCTGGGTGCCTATAGCTCTTTGAGCTGTCAGGTAAACGCCGGCAAGGTAAAGCTCTACACCCGTTATGAGATGGAAGATGTGGTGATCGTTGATGGCCGCGCTCGTGGTATCATTGCCAAGAATCTTGTAACCGGTAAGCTGGAGCGTTTCAGCGCTAATGCTGTTGTGATTGCTACTGGTGGTTATGGTAACACCTACTTCCTGAGCACAAACGCTATGGGTTGTAACTGTACAGCAGCTGTTCAGTGCTATCGTAAGGGTGCTTACTTTGCAAATCCCTCTTACGTTCAGATTCACCCCACCTGTATCCCCGTTCACGGCGACAAGCAGTCTAAGCTGACGCTGATGTCTGAGTCACTGCGTAACGATGGTCGTATCTGGGTTCCCAAGAAGATTGAGGACGCTAAGGCTCTGCAGGCTGGAACCAAGCAGGGTTGGGAGATTCCTGAGGAGGATCGCGACTACTATCTGGAGCGCCGTTATCCTGCATTTGGTAACCTCGTTCCTCGTGACGTGGCCTCTCGTGCTGCTAAGGAGCGTTGCGACAAAGGCTTCGGTGTCAACAATACCGGTCTGGCTGTGTTCCTTGATTTCTCTGAGTCTATCAACCGTCTGGGCATCGACATCATCATGCAGCGCTATGGTAACCTGTTCGAGATGTACGAGGAGATTACTGACGTATTCCCTGGCGACCTGGCCAACGAGATCAACGGTGTGAAGTACTATAAGCCGATGATGATCTATCCCGCTATCCACTACACGATGGGTGGTATTTGGGTTGACTACGAGCTGCAGACAAGCATCCCTGGTTTGTTCGCAATCGGTGAGTGTAACTTCTCTGATCACGGTGCTAACCGTCTGGGTGCTTCGGCTCTGATGCAGGGTCTGGCCGATGGTTACTTCGTGCTGCCTTACACCATCCAGAACTATCTGGCTGATCAGGCTGTATGGCCGAAGGTTTCTACCGATCTGCCTGAGTTCGAGGAGGCTGAGAAGAAGGTTGACGCTGAGCTCGACCGTCTGCTTAACATCAAGGGTAAGCGTTCTGTCGACTCTATCCACAAGGAACTGGGTCACATCATGTGGGAATATGTAGGTATGGGCCGCACCGCTGAGGGTCTGAAGACCGGTCTGAAGAAGATGCACGAGCTGGAGCAGGAGTTCGATAAGAACCTCTTCGTTCCTGGCACGAAGGAAGGCCTGAACATCGAGCTCGACAAGGCTATCCACCTGCGCGACTTCTTCACGATGGGTCAGCTTGTAGCCTTCGACGCACTTTCTCGTAACGAGTCTTGCGGTGGTCACTTCCGCGAGGAGTATCAGACTGAGGAAGGCGAGGCTAAGCGCGACGATGAGAACTACTTCTACGTAGGCTGCTGGGAGTACAAAGGCAAGGGCAACGAGCCCGAGCTCATCAAGGAGCCGCTGGAGTACGAGGCAATCAAGGTACAGACACGTAACTATAAAAACTAAGGAATTATGGCTAAGAATATAAGCTTTACAATAAAGTTCTGGCGCCAGAACGGCCCCAAGGACCAGGGACATTTCGACACCCACGAGATGCACGATATTCCCGACGACACCTCGTTCCTCGAGATGCTTGACATCCTGAACGAGGAGCTCATCAACGAAGGCAAGGAGCCCTTCGTGTTCGACCACGACTGCCGCGAGGGTATCTGCGGTATGTGTTCGCTCTACATCAACGGTACGCCTCACGGAAAGACCGAGCGCGGAGCCACCACCTGCCAGCTCTATATGCGCCGTTTCAACGATGGCGACGTGATTACCGTCGAGCCTTGGCGCTCAGCTGCCTTCCCTGTGATCAAGGACTGTATGGTAGACCGCAATGCCTTCGATAAGATTATCCAGGCTGGTGGCTACACCACGATCCGTACCGGACAGGCTCAGGATGCCAACGCCATTCTGATTCCTAAGGAGGATGCCGACGAGGCTATGGACTGCGCTTCTTGCATCGGCTGTGGCGCTTGCGTCGCTGCTTGTAAGAACGGTTCTGCTATGCTCTTCGTATCGTCTAAGGTGTCTCAGCTTGCCCTGCTTCCCCAGGGTCGCGTAGAGGCTGCCCGCCGTGTGAAGAACATGATTGCCAAGATGGACGAACTCGGCTTCGGTAACTGCACCAACACTCGCGCTTGCGAGGCTGTCTGCCCGAAGAACGAGACCATCGCCAATATCGCTCGTCTGAACCGCGAGATGATCAAGGCCAAACTGGCAGACTAAATGTATTGTATAGGTAGTGGAGGCTTTATGCCCTCACTACCTTAATATATTAAAAGGAAACCAACTATAAATATTATGAACAAAAACGAGAAATTTGTCATCACCATTAATCGTGAGCTTGGTAGTGGCGGTCGTACCGTTGGCCGCTTATTAGCAGAAAAGCTGGGTGTTCCTTTCTACGACAAAGCACTGATTAGAGCTTTAGAAGATAGGTATGAGCTGACCACTGATGAAATAGAACGTCTGAAAAGCCGCAAGCGTAGCTGGTGGGCCGACTTCAAACGTGTGATGATTGTAGGTGAAGATGCCGCAAACTCCACTTCTTACCATGTGGGTTCTGATGCAGATCTGCTGACCACCGAGGCTTTGTTTAAGGCAGAAAAGGAGATCTTGATGGCTATTGCTGAAGAAGAATCTTGTGTGATTGCTGGTCGTTCCGCTTTTTTCATATTGAATGGTCATCCCAACCGCCTGAGCATACTTATCCAGGCCTCAATGGAGAATCGCATAGAGCGCGTGATGGAAAAGCAGAATTTGAGTTGGAAGGAAGCTATGAAGGTCATCAACAAGGTGGACAAGATGCGAGAGGAGTATGTTAAGAACTATGCCCAGACCTCACGTTACGATACACGTAACTACGATTTAGTGATAAATATGGACGGCAAGACTGAGGAACAGGCTGCCAATCTGATATTGAATTATATCGGCTAATACATTATTTTATTATAAAGAGCGTCGCAGGTTATTTTGTGACGCTCTTTTTTTGTGTTAATTTATAAAATAAAGACCTTTTTGTTTGTTAAATGAAAAAAGATGTGTACTTTTGCATTAGTTTTACGAGATAGGACTAAATATATTATTTTTAAATGTACGATCAACAGCAAGTCTTTTCAGATTCATTTTACTTGATAGTCTATGGAGGGTCAATGATTTTGGCGCTCATCGGCTGCATCTATCTGTTGTTCCGTCGTAGCAATGCCTTTGCGCCCGAAGTCACGCCTCCTCTGCGACTGCGTCACTGGGTGGCGGCTTTCTTTGTGGTTATGCTGTTGAGCCATATCTCGTGGTATGTATTTGTCAAGTATGGCTTCTTTGGCGACTCTTTGACAGGTATCATCGTGGCTGCGGCGCTCGACTGCATGGTGCTGATACCCCTTATCATGGGTATGCTTCAGGCCATGTTGCAAGACCGTCGTCGCCCGCTATGGCCCTTTTTCTTAGCCACATTGCCTATTGCAGCCTTTTTTGTAGTGATAGCTTATCGTCATGACACAGTTCTGGTGCCCTGGGTACAAGGCTATTTTAAGTTGATGACCGTTATCATGTTCATATATATGGCCTTTGCGGTAAGGCAGTATAGCCTGTGGCTTCGTAACAACTATGCCGACTTGGAGAACAAGGAGGTGTGGCAGAGTTTTATGGTGCTGGCCATCTGTCTGCTGGTTCTTAGTTTCTACATATACTCCAGTAGTGGCATGACTTACGAGTATGCCGTTCAAGTGTTCGACTACTTGTTTATTGCTATCCTGCTCTGGCGTGTGGAGACGTTGCAGACGCTGGAAAACAATAACGACAATGATGACATCACTGGGGCGACGGGCCTGGAGGAGGTGATGGCCTTACAATCCAGTGCGCCCCAAGCCAACATTCCTGACAACATCGGACAGTTGCTGGAGCAGCATTGCGAGGGTAGACAACTCTACTTGCGACAAGATATCACGCTCAGCGAGCTTAGCAAGGCTATCGGTACCAACCGCTATTATCTAAGTCAGTATTTTACACGACAGGAAACTACCTATAATGCCTATATAAATGGTCTGCGCATCCAGCACTTCGTTCGTCTCTATCAAGAGGCGGTCGCTGCTGATCGTCCTTTCACTGCCCAGCAACTGGCCCAGGAGAGCGGTTTCAGGAGCTATAGCACTTTTGCAGCAGCCTTCAAGCAGCGTATGGGCCAGACGGTCATGATGTGGATGCGTAACGCAGCAAAGTAACCCTCATAAGTTAGTGGTGATGGATTGTGTTCTATCTTGCTACTCTCAGAATATGCAAAAATTGTCTCAGAATATGCAAAATCTGACGTGAAGGGTCTTTTGAGAGTTGCATCTTCCTGATTTTTTTGTTATCTTTGCCTCGCTTTTTCCGACTATGAATTCGGAAGTAGATAAGCGATGAGACAATTGTAGCAAAAACTATAATATATAAGGATGAAAAAGATTGTTTTTATAGCGGCCATATTGATGGTAAGTGTAACTCTCACAGCCCGTCAGAAGTCTGCTGACCAGGGTAAACAGCAATCCCCAACTCAGGAGCAGGCTTTGGTTCAGCGCCTTTATGAGACGCAGACCAGTGGTAGCGATACGGACTTTTATGAGGCGCATCAGACATTTATGGACTATCTGGAGGAGCGCCAAGATTGGGAAAAATACTATCGCACGTGGATGAACCGTGTTATCTATGATGTGAACCACAGGTATTTCCATCGTGCCTTCGCTGAGATTAACTATATTACAGACGACATCGAGAAGCGCCATCAAGAGCGCTATCTCTATATCGCCAACATGTCATTGGGCTTTTTCTATAATGGTCGCAACCAACCTGAGATGGGTGAAAAGTATTTTAGGCGGGCCTTGCAGGGCATCGACGTCGAGAAGGATCCTGTGTCGGTATTTAATTCCTACCTCTCTATAGCGCAGTCGCTCAGCTTTATCCGTCCTGCTGAGGCAATGGCGTGCCTCGATAGTCTGCCCCAGCAGATGCTCGAGAACCCGATGTACGATAGTGGTGTGCTGGGCTACCGTTGCATCATCGCCAACAAGATGGGCGACTACGATGCCTTCAAGCGTTATTTCACTAAGTATGACAGCATCCGCCAAAATCTACCCGACCAGTTTAATGCAACAAATCTCCAGCAGGTGATGGTCTGCCATAGTCTTATACAGAAAGACTACCAAAGTGCTCTCGCCTGGTGCGACTCTATCGATGTGCCCTTGACGGCCACAGAGCTGCGCATCGATGTCTATGAGCAGATGGGCGATTGGAAACAGGCCTTTCGTGCTTCAGAACAGAAGGATAGCCTTCTGCTCATTGCTGAGCGTGAAGCGTTGGAGCTGCACACGGCAGATATGGCACGCGACATCGATCTGCTTCAGGCAGAGCAGGAAAAGGCTGAAATGCGACATGTACAATTGCTTATAGTGGGACTGATGGCATTGGCTATCATTGCTTTGCTCATCGGTATGCTTGTGTATCGCCACAACAAGAACCGCCGATTGAAGGAGCAGTTTCTTCAGTTGCAAGAGGCTCGCAGACGCACTGAGGCAGGACAGGCTATTCGTCGTGCTTTTGTCAGTACGATACAGGAGAAGTTGAAATCGCCCATCAACGTGCTGAGAGGCTATGCTCGTATTTTCAACAATCCTGATTTTATCCTGAATCCAGATGAACGCCCCAAGCGCTACAACGACATCCTCACTGCTGCCCGTACCATAGAGTCGCTGATGGATCCCGTGCTCGATTCCTATGCTAGAGGAACAGTTGGCATCTCTGATGAGGAGAAGCAAGTGTGTATGGATGCCCTTCGTACCCCACTGCTCTCATTGATCAATATATCGGAGGTGATTATCGATGGGCGCGGACAAATTCCACGCGATGAATATATGCAGCTTCGAGCAAGCGTATGTCGAGATGCCTACCGTGTGGCTACATCTACGCATCAGCTCATCCTGTTCAGTATCTATGGCGATGATATCCCCACACCTAAGCAGGACAGAATCGGGCTCAACGAAGTGGTACGTTCCATCCTGAACAGCTATGACCTGCACCCCTCAGCTATAGAAAAGCAACGTACGCTGACCACAGCGTTCAAGACAGAAGTGGCTGACGATGTGATGGTTAATACCAACCATTTACTGCAAGAGCTGCTGAACTGTCTGCTCGACAATGCCGATAAGTATGCAACTGGTGGTACTGTGCTGATGAGCTGTCATGCTAATGTGGATGGCACTTATGCCATCTCTGTCAGCAATGAAGGTCTGTCGATTTCCGCTGCTGATGCTGAGCGTATCTTCGACCCCTTTGTGCGCCTCTCGCCTAATGAGCATAGTCTTGGTATTGGTCTGCCGTTGGCCCGCCGTCTTGCCATCTCGATGGGTTACACCATCGCCCTCGACTTGACGTATACCGAAGGTACTCGTTTCATTGTTTCGGGCATCGCCTAATGGTGTAGACCAGGCGAACTGGGGGAAAGTGAAGCGTTTGTTTTGTGCAGTTTGTCGATGATAACGGCGAGTGCACCGTCGCCAGTCACGTTGCAGGCAGTGCCGAAGGAGTCCATAGCGATATAAAGGGCGATGATGAGAGCCTGAGCATCAGGACTGAAGCCCAATACGCCTGCCATTGGTCCCAAGGCAGCCATCACTGCTCCGCCAGGCACGCCAGGAGCAGCAACCATACAGACACCTAGAAGCATGATGAAATGGAGAAATAGCGGCAAGTCATGAGGCAGACCGCCGATGAGGCAGACGGTAAGTGCGCAGCAAGTGATCTTCATCATTGAGCCAGACAGGTGGATGGTGGCACAAAGTGGTACGCAAAAACTTGCGATTTCATCGCTCACACCATTCTTTTTTGTCTGCCGCAGGGTGACAGGTATCGTGGCAGCACTCGATGAGGTTCCTAAAGCGGTGATATAGGCAGGCAGCATGTTGATAAGCAGACGTAGCGGATTCTTCCTTGAGAGCCCTCCAGCTATTAGGAATTCATACGTGAGGATAACGATATGCAGCACAAAAATAATACAGATGATTTTGGCAAACACTGCGATGATGTGATAGGCCTCGCCCGTAAAGGTCATGCCGAGGAAGATACCGAAGATATAGAGTGGCAGGAGTGGGATGATGGCCACTTGGATGGTCTTCTCGATGATAGTGCGGAACTCTGAGAAGCCTTTCTTCAGAATTGGCGAATCGGTATAAGCAACACCGATGCCAACGACAAAAGAACTCACCAATGCTGCCATCACATCGAGAATGGCAGGAATATTCAGTTGGAAGTAGGGTACTAGCGCATCTGCTTTCTCTATCGCTGCCGTCGAGGCCTCTGTGTCTATCAGCAGCGGAAAGAGCATCGTACCTGTAGTGAAAGCCAGTAAGCCGGCTATGATGGTGTCAGCATAAGCCAGTCCGACTGTCAGCAGCAACAGCCGGCCTGCAGCCTTTCCGATATCGGCAATGGCAGGCGTCACCAGTCCTATAATGATAAGTGGAATCAGGAAACCTAGAAATTGGCTGAACACATAGTTGAACGTCACAAATACGCGCACCCATCCCTCAGGTAGCACGTTTCCAATCAGTATCCCCATAACGATGGCGATAACAATACGTGGTAGTAACCCTATTTTTTTCATATTCTGGTGCAAAGATAATGTTTTTCTTCTTATCTTGGCTTTTTATTTAAGAAAAGTTGTACCTTTGCAGCCAAAACAGTGGAATGATATGAACATTAAGTTACACACCCCCAGAAGAAACAAGATTAGATACCAGACCATACAGAACTAAACGATGACCTATTTAGGTGAACTGATTTCAATTGGTGTCGCGTTCTCGTGGACTGCGACGGCGCTGCTGAGTGAGTTCGGCTCGAAGCGTTTGGGCAACCTCACGCTGAATGTGCTGAGGATGGCGCTGGCTCTGCTGTTCTCGCTGGTGCTCTTTGGTGTGGTGACGGGCCATCCGCTACCGATGGGTGTGCCTGGCGATGCCTGTGGCTGGATGCTGTTGTCTGGATTGGTGGGTTATGTGATAGGCGATTTCTGCCTGTTCCAGTGTTATATCATCATAGGTTCGCGCTTTGGTCAGCTCTTCATGACGCTGGCACCGTTATCCGCTGCGCTGATGGCTTGGGTGACTTTAGGTCAGCAGATGAAGGCGATGAGTGTTGTCGCTATGTTGGTGACGCTTTTTGGTATCGGTATCTCCGTGCTCGGACGAGGTGAGCATCATAAGCTATCACTGAAATTGCCTCTTAATGGAGTACTCTATGCAATCGGAGCTGCCGTCTGTCAAGGTGTGGGACTGGTGCTCAGCAAGATTGGTATGGACCATTACGATATGGCAGCATTGGCCGATTTGGGCATACCTGAATGGCTGGTGCCCTTCAGTGCCAATTTCTACCGTTGCATAGCTGGCATCGTGGGGTTCTTACTATTGCTGCATTATCGCGATGAAATGGGACATTTGCGTGAGGCAATGCACGATAAAAAGGGACTTTCTGTTGCAACGGCTACCACTATCTTCGGACCCTTCGTCGGGGTCGGGTTTTCGCTGATGGCCGTGCAGTACACAGCTGCTGGCATCGCTTCTACGTTGATGGCAATGACACCGATTATTATTCTCCTACCGTCCTATTGGCTCTTCCATGAGAAAATCACGTGGAAGGCGGTTGTGGGTGCTTTCATTTCTGTGATTGGTGTCAGCCTCTTTTTCCTTGAGTAATTTTTTTGTGCAAAGGGCGTGTTTTTATCTGAAATTTCGTATCTTTGCAGCAGATATTTAAAACAAACAACTATGAATATTGGAGACAAGGCGCCTGGGATTTTAGGCAAAGATGAACAAGGACGGGATATCCGCCTAAGTGATTACAAGGGTCGAAAGCTGGTATTGTATTTTTATCCGAAGGACAATACCAGTGGTTGCACGGCTGAGGCTTGTAGTCTGAGAGACCATTATGGAGAGTTGCAAGGCGCAGGCTACGAGGTGGTGGGTGTGAGTAAGGACTCTGCTGCTTCGCACGTCAAATTCAAGGAGAAGCATGAGCTGCCCTTCCCGCTGATAGCTGATGTGGACAAGACGCTGATGGAGGCGATGGGCGCCTGGGGCGAGAAGGTCATGTATGGCAAGAAGACGATGGGCACCATCCGCACCACCTTTATTATCAATGAGGAGGGCATCATCGAACAAATCTTTGCTGGCAAACAGGTGAAGACTAAAGAACATGCAGAACAAATACTGAACAAATGACACCCAAGGAATTACGAAACGAACGATTGGCGGAGCGGATGATCAAGCATCTGAAGCGTCGCAACATGGAAGCCTTCTATTGCCCGACGGCAGCAGAGGCAGTAAAGAAAGTATCGGAACTGATTGCCGATGGTAGCAGTGTGACGTGGGGTGGTTCGATGACCATCCGTGATATGGGCATTCCTCAGGCACTGAAAGAAAGAGGGACCCTCGAGGTGCTCGACCGTGATGAGGTGACTGACCGCGAGGAAGTGGTGAAGATCTATGAGCGCGCCTTCTCGGCTGATGTCTATCTGTCGAGTGCCAACGCCATCAGCGAAGACGGTGTCATCGTGAATATCGATGGTAACGGCAATCGTGTAGCCGCTATTACCTGGGGGCCGAAAAAGGTAATCTTCATCATCGGCCTGAACAAGGTGGCGCAGACCGTTGAGGCAGCTTTGGCACGCGCCCGTTCGACGGCTTCGCCCATCAATACTGCCCGTTTCGACATCAAGACGCCTTGTCAGACAGATGGCGTCTGTCACAATTGCAACTCGCCTGAGAGCATCTGTAATTATATCCACTTCCTGCGAAACTCACCACACGGTAAGCATACGGTGATACTTGTGGGTGAGGATTATGGATATTAATTCTTTTTGTTTATGGAACTCAACGAACTGATATCTTCGGTCAACGATGCAGTATGGGGCTATGTGCTGATAGCTGCCCTTGTGAGCTGCGGACTGTGGTTTACTTGGCGCACACGCTTTGTACAGTTCCGAATGGTGGGCGAGATGATACGTCTGCTGACCGACTCGGCTATTGATACGGTAGAGACACAAGTCAAGGAAAACGCGGCAGGAGAGAGAAGCAAGCACATCTCATCGTTTCAGGCGTTTGCCGTCAGTGTGGCTACTCGTGTAGGCACAGGCAACTTGGCGGGTGTGGCTTCAGCGATCGCCATCGGAGGTCCTGGTGCCGTATTCTGGATGTGGGTCATTGCCCTGATTGGTTCTGCTACGGCTTTCGTGGAGTCGACTTTAGCGCAGTTGTTCAAACAGAAGCATAAGGACTCCTTCATCGGTGGTCCTGCCTACTATATCCAGCGCGGACTTCATCAGCGATGGATGGCAGTCTTGTTTGCTGTCCTCATTACCTGTCAGTTCGGATTGTCTAACAACTCTATTCAGTCGAACACCATCTGCGGAGCCATGCAGGAAGCCTTTGGCTGGCCACCGATATGGGTGGGGTCAGGACTGGCCGTCATCGCCTTGTTCATCGTTTTTGGTGGCATCCAGCGTATTGCTCAGGTCTGTGCGGTCTTAGTGCCTGTGATGGCGATAGGCTATATCGTTTTGGCGTTGGTGGTTATCGTGATGAACATCGGACTGATTCCGCACGTCTTTAAAGCGATTGTACTCAATGCTTTCGGCATTCAGCAAATGGCTGGCGGCGGTATTGGAGTTGCTATTATGAGTGGAGTGAAACGAGGACTATTCTCGAATGAGGCAGGTGAGGGTAGTGCACCCAATGTGGCAGCGACAGCTTCCGTTACCCATCCTGTGAAACAGGGACTCATTCAGGCTCTAGGTGTCTTTACCGATACGTTGCTTGTTTGTTCGTGTACAGCCTTTATCATTCTGATCAGCGGTCTTTATCAGACACCTGGGTTGAATGGCATCGCCCTCACCCAGTCTGCCTTACAGTCTGAAGTGGGAGCAGTAGGGCCCATATTCGTGGCTGTGGCAATCTATCTCTTTGCTTTCTCCAGTATTATAGGCAATTACTATTATGGAGAGGCCAATATCCGTTTTATTACGTCTAATACGACGGTGATGACCGTCTATCGCATTTTCTCTGCTGGAGTAATGGTTATCTTTGGTGCAATGGCGAGTTTCGAACTGGTGTGGAACATTGTCGATTTCTTTATGGCCTTCCTGACGGCTTGTAACCTGACGGCTATCATACTTCTGGGCCGTTATGTCTTCCGTCTGCTTGATGACTATCGGAAACAGAAGAAGCAGGGTATTAAGGATCCAGTCTTCCACCGCAGTCAGATACCAGAACTTGAAAATGAACTGGAGTGTTGGGAATAAAATCAATGATGATTATGGAACAGGCAGAACGAATCAGACAAATGGAACAACGGCTGGAAAGGAGTGCTGCAGCGGTGATGGCTTTATCTGCTGCTCTGGACCGCTATGAAGAGGTGAAGGAAGATATCTCAGCACTCGAAGCATATTATGACAGCGAAACATGGAAGCAGGACTTTGCTGATGATGAGGCGGGTTTGCTGCCTCCTAGCCTCAAGCGTGGCGTGCTGTCTGAAGACGGCATCTGGAATCTGTTGACAGATGCCCGCGAGTTGGTGGAGCGCCTTCATGCAATCAAATAACCTTGCCACATGGATATTAAAGACAAAATTACCGAACACCCCTCACGCTTTGATCATCTGGAACAGATGTCAGTATCCGAGTTGTTGCAGCATATCAACGAGGAGGATGCTGGCATAGTTGAGGCCGTCAGACAGGCTATTCCGCAGATAGAGCCTTTTGTGGAGGCCGTTGAGGAACGGATGAAGCGAGGAGGCCGACTCTTCTATATCGGTGCAGGCACGAGTGGTCGTTTGGGGGTTTTGGACGCAAGTGAGTTGCCGCCCACCTTTGGTGTGCCTGATACGTGGGTCGTCGGACTTATTGCTGGTGGTGACGAGGCCTTGCGCCATGCAGTCGAGAAAGCGGAGGATATCCCTGAGAAAGGTTGGGAAGACTTACTCAAGCATCATCCTATTGCAGACGATACCGTTCTTGGCATTGCGGCTTCAGGCACGACACCTTATGTGCTTGGGGCTATTCAACAAGCCAGAGAGAACGGCTTGTTGACGGGCTGTATCACCAGTAATCATCATACGCCTTTGGCTGAGGCCGCCGAGTTTCCTATTGAGACCATCGTAGGTCCTGAGTTCGTTACAGGTTCCAGTCGCATGAAGAGCGGTACGGCCCAGAAGATGGTGCTGAATATGATATCCACCTCGCTGATGATACGCTTAGGTCGTGTTGAAGGCAATCGGATGGTCAAGATGCAATTGACAAATGCCAAACTGGTGGATCGTGGTACAAGGATGCTTCAGGATATGTTGGGTTTGAGTTATGACGAGGCTCAGCAGCGTTTGTTGGAGGCGGGGAGTGTGGATAATGCCTGCCAGAACCCATGAGCAGCTTCGCATTTGACAAAAAACCTAAATATTTTTGTTTATCTCTTCCTTTTTTCGTATCTTTGCAACGTTTTAAAGCTTTAAAGACCAATAGTTATGTCGTCAATAGAGATTAGGAAGGTAACAGACAAGAAGAGTCTGACGACCTTCATTGACTTTCATTATGACTTGTACAAGGGCAATCCCTATGATGCGCCCAACTTATACAGCGACGAGGTCCATACGCTGAGCAAGGATAAGAATGCTGCCTTCGAATTTTGTGAGGCAGAGTATTTCATGGCTTATAAAGACGGCAAACTCGTAGGACGTATTGCCGGTATTATCAATAAGAGAGCCAACGAGAAATGGGAACGTAAGAGCGTGCGCTTCGGATGGGTTGATTTCATCGACGATATCGAGGTGAGCCGCGCTCTCTTCCAGGCTGTTGAGGACTGGGGACGCCAGAAGGGTATGACAGAGATCGTAGGTCCTCTTGGCTTTACTGATATGGATCCGGAGGGTATGCTCATCGAGGGTTTCGAGGAGTTGGGCACGATGGCTACCATCTATAATTATCCCTATTATCCTAAGCACATCGAACAACTTGGTGGTTGGGAGAAAGACAATGACTATCTGGAGTTCAAATTGATCGTGCCTCAGGGCGGGGTGCCCGAAAAGTATCAGAAGATAGCCGAGATGGTGATGAAGCGCTATAACCTGCATCCGATGCATCCCAAGCGCAGTCAGGTGTTCGGCGAGGAGCAGATAGGGCGCAGAGTGCTGGATGTGGTCAATAAGAGTTTTGGCCATCTTTATGGGTACTCTCAGATGACCGAGGCGCAGATTGATGAATATCTGAAGATGTATTTCCCCATGCTCGACATGAACCTGATCTGTCTCATTGAAGACTGGAACACGCCCAATCATGACATCATTGGTGTAGGTATCTCCATTACCTCAATGACTCGTGCCCTACAGAAATGTCGCAGAGGACGTCTTTGGCCCTTCGGCTGGTGGCATTGTCTGCGTGCGCTGAAGTTCCGTAAGGCCGAGTGTGTCGATATGATGCTGGTGGGCATCTTGCCCGAGTATCAGCAAAAGGGTGCCAACGCTCTGTTGTTCTATGACCTTATCCCTTGGTATCAGAAATATGGCTTCAAGTGGGGTGAGACCAATGTGGAGATGGAGACCAACAATCAGGTACAGAGCCAGTGGAAGTATCTTGACCACGAACAGCACAAACGTCGCCGTTGTTTCAGAAAATCACTATAACTAAAACCCAGAAAATGGCAGAAGACAACAAAAACATTATTGAAGAAAATGTCATTTATGACGATGATAATATTAGAACCCTAACAGGTCTTGAACATATTCGTTTGCGCCCAGGTATGTATATCGGCCGTTTGGGCGACGGTTCTTCACCAGAAGACGGTATCTATGTGCTCCTGAAAGAGGTGTTCGACAACTCTATCGACGAGTTCAAGATGAAGGCCGGCGACCGTATCGAGGTGAATATCGAGGACAATCACCGCATCTCAGTGCGCGACTATGGTCGAGGCATCCCTCAAGGTAAGCTCATTGATTCTGTCAGTATCCTGAACACCAGCGGAAAGTTCGATTCGAAGGCGTTCAAGAAGTCTATCGGACTGAATGGCGTGGGTGTGAAGGCCGTGAATGCGCTAAGCACTCATTTCGAGGTACACAGTTACCGCGAAGGCAAGGTGCGCAAGGCAACTTTCGAATGTGGTAAACTGACAAGTGATGTCACAGAGCCGACGCAGGATGAGAACGGCACCTATATCTATTTCGAACCCGATGCAACGATGTTCCACAACTATCAGTTCCACGATGAGATTGTAGAGAACATGTTGCGCAACTATACTTACCTGAATACAGGTCTGACCATCATGTATAACGGTCGTCGCATTCTCTCCCGTCACGGACTGGAGGACTTGTTGAAAGACCGTATGACCAGCGATGCCCTCTATCCCATCATCCATCTGCAGGGCGAAGACATCGAGATTGCTTTTACCCATGCCAACCAGTATGGCGAGGAGTATTATTCTTTCGTCAACGGCCAGCATACCACACAGGGTGGAACGCATCAGAGTGCTTTTAAGGAGCACATCGCCCGTACCATCAAGGAGTTCTTCAATAAATACGAATACGGCGATATCCGCACAGGTATCGTTGCGGCTATCTCCATTAATGTGGAGGAACCCATCTTCGAGAGTCAGACTAAGATCAAACTGGGCTCTACGGTGATGTCGCCAGAGGGTGTCAGTATCAATAAATATGTTGGCGACTTCATCAAACAGGAGGTCGACAACTACCTGCATATCCACAGCGATGTGGCGGAGGTGCTGGAGAACAAGATCAAGGAGAGCGAGCGCGACCGCAAGGCGATGGCCGGTGTGACCAAACTGGCCCGTGAGCGCGCCAAGAAGGCCAATCTCCATAACCGTAAGTTGCGCGACTGCCGCATCCATTTCAGTGATGTGAAGGATGAGCGCAAGGAGGAGTCTTCTATCTTCATTACCGAGGGCGACTCCGCCAGCGGAAGCATCACCAAGAGCCGTGATGTCAACACGCAGGCCGTCTTCTCGTTGCGAGGCAAGCCACTCAACTGTTTCGGCCTTACCAAAAAGGTGGTCTATGAAAACGAGGAGTTCAATCTCTTGCAGGCTGCGCTTGATATCGAGGAAGGACTTGATAGCTTGCGCTATAACAAGGTCATTGTGGCTACCGATGCCGATGTCGATGGCATGCATATCCGTCTGCTGATTATCACCTTCTTCCTGCAGTTCTTCCCGGAACTCATCAAGAAAGGGCATGTCTATGTGCTGCAGACACCGCTTTTCCGCGTTCGTAACCGTCGCACGAAAATCAAGAACAAACAGGTGATTGCTGAGGCTGATGCAAAAGCAGACAAGAAATCGGATTTCATAACGCGTTACTGCTATAGTGAGGAGGAGCGTGTCAACGCCATCAATGAGTTGGGACCCGATCCTGAGATTACCCGATTCAAAGGTCTTGGTGAGATTTCACCTGAAGAATTTGCCGGTTTCATCGGCCCTGATATCCGCCTCGAGCAGGTCACCCTCCACAAGACCGACCAGGTGCAGAAACTCCTTGAATACTACATGGGCAAGAATACGATGGAGCGCCAGAACTTCATCATCGACAACCTTGTCATCGAGGAAGATCGTCCTGAGGAGGATATCTACGAATAAATCCAGTAAACAGATATCATTATGACTAAGAACCATGTTTTTGCGATGCTGGCCATCGCTTGTGCTACTGTTATGTGCAGCTGCACGCAGCAGAAGGGGGAAACACTCACCCTTCAGGTAAAAACCCAGTATGGCGTTCTCGAAGGTTTCGAAGAGGACGGTGTGAAGAAATTCCTGGGCGTGCCTTTCGCTCAGGCTCCTGTGGGCGAACTCCGTTGGAAGGCACCTCAGCCAGTTCAGGCTTGGGAGGGTGTTCGCGAGGCCAAACAGTTCGGCAACGACCCCATGCAGCTCGATATCTTCGGCGATATGCAATTCAGAGGCCCTGGCCGCAGCGAGGACTGTCTCTACCTGAACATCTGGACAACCGCAGCCACAACGGCTGATGCCCTGCCTGTGCTGATTTATTTCAATGGTGGCGGACTGATGGCAGGCTCAGGCAGCGAACCCCGTTACGATGGTTCTTCTATCGCTAAGGAGGGCGTCATCGGCGTGACGGCCAACTATCGTGAGGGTGTGTTCGGGTTCTTTGCCCATCCCGACCTCACGGCAGCTTCCGACTATAAGGGAAGTGGCAACTACGGATTCCTCGACCAAGTGGCTGCTATCAAGTGGGTAAAAGAGAACATCGCGGCCTTTGGTGGCGACCCAGCTAAGATCACCATCGTGGGCGAATCGGCAGGTTCCTTCTCTGTATCGCTCCTGATGTGCTCGCCTCTTTCTAAGAACCTCATTGCTGGTGCTATGCTTTCTTCTGGTGCCGAGGTGTTGCCGTATCAGCCCTCTTCTCAGGCCGATGCCGATGCGGCTGGTGCTGACCTTTTGAAACAGGCCGGTATCGCCAGTCTGGCCGATGCTATGGCATTGAATGCTGATTCACTCCAGAAGCTTCTTCCGCCCAGAGGTATGGCCAATGTTGTGCTCGATGGTTACTTTATGACTGAGAGTGCCGATGCAGTGTTCGAGAAGAACGAACAGGCTCAGGTGCCCTTGCTCGCTGGCTGGAACTCGCTCGAAGCTCATCCTATGCAGGCAATTCAAGGTCAGGCCCCAACCCTGCAGAACTATAAGAACGCTCTGAAGGCGCAGTTCGGTGACATGACCGACGAGATCTTCAAGGCCTACGGCATCGAGACCGACGAGGATGTGCTGAACCAGAAAGGCTTCGACCTCGTTTCCGACCTCTTCACAGGCTTCCCCACATGG
>JAEEGJ010005607.1_pt1 | contig 39153 bp, 43 predicted proteins | sample 8958761 | NCBI WGS metagenome assembly JAEEGJ01 (sample SAMN16246546, study PRJNA631951) | gut metagenome | biome: gut microbiome; feature: rumen; material: RS-attached | host: Bos | place: Iran: Karaj | collected 2018-10
ATGAGCCGCCCTGTTTCATTCTGTCATTTAAAAAATATGTAAATGTCAGTATAGGGTGATGTCCGTCTTCCAGTACATCAGCAATAAGGTTTATTTTCTGATTCAATATCTCCATCTCCGTTTCCGTAAGTTTTTCTTGCTCTCCTACAATGCGTGCTTCTTCGCCGACCATGTCTTCATACCCTTCAAGAGCATTGAAGGATGAAAACTGAGCAGCCCTTTCATATGCTGACATCGGCGGGTGATTAGGTGATCGCCAGTGAGGAAGATTGAATATGTCTGCATAGATGACTCTCGGGTCGTTATTTTTTACCATTCTTCTTCACCTCCGGACCAGCTGCGCGATGACCACCGATCTGACCATTACGCTCAATTGTTGTGCCGCCTTCAATAAGGTTCATGCCTTTCAGAACAGCATTCTTACCGTATTTACCCTGTAGGAGCAGCGTTGCCCGCTGCAGTGCGCGTTCCTTTTCAGCTTTTTCCTTCTTTCTGGCTTTCTTTCGTTCCTCTTCATCGTAGTCCACGAACAGCTCAAGCTGTACGGGAGCTTCGTCCTGAGGGATGTTGTTCTCATATATAAGGTTGCAGGCACAGATATTGATGCGCCGAACTAAGAGATCAGGATTTATTATCCTGTCATACAGCTGCATCATGCAGTCTGCTATCTCATTTGTAGAGGAAGTCCATTGTTCAAGGTTGCCTGTACCGTGTGCGTGATAGGGAATTATGCGCCCGTAACCGTCTTTTGATACCTTGCCTTCATATAACTTTCCGTTTGTTATTATCTTGTAAATATCTTCTTTAGGTGTTTTTCCATGCATCAGAAGTTGTAGGGAGCTTCTATCATAACCAATCGTAAGAGTAATCTTCTTTGTGACAACATACTTTCTAACCATATCAAGTACAAGTAATTCCGTCATTTCGCGCACCAGTAATTTTGCTAATTTACAGTTATATGGTTCTTTTAGTACCTGTCCGGATGATAGTGAGTTTGTATAAGGCCTGTATGACTTTATGGTGCTTATTTCCGTGGGCTCCCAGCCCCATGCGTGATCAATTACTATCTCAGCTTTTACACCAAGTGATTTGTATAACAGGTCTTCATTAATGGTGCTCAGTCTCGCTATATCGCCCATTGTGAAGCAGTTAAGGGCTGCTACACGGGCGGCAGTTCCTCCGCCAATGCCCCAGAAGTCTGTCAGGGGAGTATGGCACCAAAGCAGCTCTCTGTATTTAGTTTCATCAAGCTCGGCAATACGGACTCCATCCTTATCTGCAGGAACATGTTTTGCAACGATATCCATAGCGACTTTGGCAAGGAATAGGTTAGTTCCGATACCTGCTGTAGCAGTAATGCCTGTTTCATATAGGACTTCCCTGATCATTGTCATGGCAAGTTCGTGGGCTGTCATGTGATATGTATTGAGATAACCGGTGGCATCTATGAAACACTCATCTATGGAATACACGTGTATATCTTCAGGGCTTATGTACCGCATATATATGGAGAATATCTTTGTGCTTATCTCCTCATATAGCCTCATTCGTGGCGGAGCTATGATATATGACAGCTCCAGTGATGGATCTGCTGCCAGAGCATCTGCATCAAATGATGATGAGCTGAAGCAAAAACGTCCCTTTTCGTTCTTGGGCAGTATTCTTTTACGGAAGGCTATGTTGAACCTCTTATTATTGATCTCCTTTACTGCCTGTATGACTTCAAACAGGCGGGCACGCCCGGGTATTCCATATGCTTTCAGTGAGGGGGTAACAGCCAGACATATTGTTTTTTCTGTGCGTGTTTCATCTGCTACAACAAGGTTTGTAGTTAACGGATCCAGTTCACGATCAACGCATTCAACCGAAGCATAGAAGCTTTTAAGGTCAATTGCTATATATACCTTGTCCATATTAACACGCCCCCTCTATTACGTGTCCCTATATTACAGTCGGACACTCCACATACCATCTGCCTACTCTGCTGGCATGGTGGTTATTTGATTTCTGAAAGTATAGATATTTTGGCTCACCTTTAATAACAACGGTATAACAGTCGCAGGTAGGGCTGTCATGATGAGTACCGGCAGGTCTGAAATCCTTGACAGCTTCAATCTGGAATACTCGTCCATCTTTCCAGGTGATGGATCGCGGCTGCATGTATCCTGTAGAGTCAAAATCAGACGTAACCTTTACATATACACGTTCCATTTTTATTACCGGCTGTTTCATGCTGCAGACCTCCAATCGATATATATGAATAATATTTTATGCTAGCAGATATAGCGTTTATATATGAGAGAATTGATTATATTAGTTTTGCTTCTTCTTTTTTTGTTTTTAATCGTCTAATAGGTATTTTATAATATGTTCCTTCCGGCGTTTCGTTTGGGTAGATTTCGAATGATTCAATACTTCTTTTAATAATACTAGCTAAATCATCGAAAATTTCAGGACCATCCCAGTTAGGATAATGCTCGGCCATTCGCTCTAAAGTATCCCATATTTTGGGGATAAATGGATAAAACCTTGATGGATATTGCTCTGAATATAAATTTTTTATAATAGAATCGTGTATCTTATCCATATGTCCCATAAAATAACAACAATATATAAAAGCGGTGATAATATAATCATATAACTGAGATACAAATTCATCAAGTGATATTTGCTGAAAGTTATATTTCCATCTTAAGTCACATATCTCTTTCTCGGCTGTTTCAAGACTAGAGTTTAATGTGTCAAGTTCGTTAATAGCATTTTCTATATTGTATATGAAATTAGAACGTTTACACGCATAAAATTCTTCCCATAGTCGATAACCACTATACCTTAATGTGGCTTGTAAGTCTGATGATTTGAACGCCTCCTTAAACCAATTCCATTTCTTTTGATTATTGTGATCCTCTACATGTGCGAGTTCGTGTCTGATCATTCGAATATATACATTTTTTGTATCACGCACTTGATTAATAATGTCTTTATCAATAACTTCTTGAGAATTCTCTGTTGAATTAGAAACCAAGATAGTTAAAGGGATTATCTTGTCGATAAAAATATGGTAACCAACTACGTCGGGAGGCGCTTTTCCTTCTTTTGCTGTCACAACTTGAGCATGGCCAGAACCAATTTTATTACTTGTTGAAAAAGTATCATTTCCAATTAACTCTTGAAAATGGAATAATTCTGAACGATAGTTATCTGTAAAGTGAATTGTATTTAACCCATTAATATCGATTGGAGGTCCATCTAAGTTAACAAGTTGATATATGAGCTTTTCCATAGAATCCCCAATAGAAGGAATTAAAAAGTTGAATTGACTCATATCATTTTCAAAGTCTTTTATTGTAACAACAATTTTCATATCATCATCCCATTACTAAAAAATATTAAAGGAAATATACTTATCTTCATTTTGTTTATTTTACGTTTCAATATGCATAGCCTCATAGTTTTCAGCATCTGTCTGACTTGCAACAGACTTCGGATCCAGAATACCAAGAACACGGCCTATAAGATACACATTGTCGTCATCGCTGAAATGCATAGGCGCGTAATTTTTATTAAAGGAATGAAGTCCGTCTTCCTCCAGCACCTTAATATATGTATTGTTTCCTACCATGAAAGCACCGACCTCACCGTATTGAAGCTCAGGACAGCCGGGATATTTTTCAACAAGAACCATATCACCGTCATGATACTCAGGTTCCATACTATCACCGTTTACAGCAAATACGAGATCTGCCTGACGTATAGAGGTGTTTGTATGAGGATAGAGGTAGATAGGCTCGCCTGCATCCTCGAACTCTGCGCCGCTGTCAAAACCTGCAGCAAGGCCTTTATCACAGAATGTGAGCTTTATTACTTCCGGGCATCTGCCTGAAGACTCAGCTGCCTTAAGGGAAGAGATGAGGTTATCTACTGTAAGCTGATGTCCAAGAGTCATGCTGCGATATTCCTCTATCATCATCTGTTCTTTTTCAGTATATACGTTTATAGGGTTATCAATACCGTAGAGTTCATAAAGAGTTATACCTAGCAGTTCACAGAGCTGAGGAACGATACTGAAATCCGGTCGGGTCCTGCCGCTTTCCCAGTTGCTGACTGCATTAGGGGTAATGCCAACTTCACTTGCAACTGCCTTCTGCTCAAGACCTAAGCGTTCTCTGTAATATTTGATGCGTTTTCCGACAGCGTGTGCCTCCTTCAGATGTACAGGATTGATGATATTGCTTTTCTTGCTGCTTTTTGATATATTGGATTTCTTGTCTTCCTGTTTCATAACAGACTCCTTCCACATAACGAATAGTTAAATGAGAAACTGTGAATGTCTACAAAGTTTTTCAAGATAGTTTCAACACTGATAATGGTTTAAGCTTTGAAAAACTCCTTATTACGTTGTCTTTATATATACTATAACACACTAATCGTGTATTGTCAATAGAAAATTATGCTTGCAAAATAAAATTCGCTGTGTTATAATATGGTTGCCGGTATCCCGCATATATAAAAATGAGCCTTTTGCTGCAGGGTGTGTACAGTAGAGGGCAGGGAAGTATACCGGTACACTTCGCCATCAACCCAATTCGCTACAGAAAGATATAGGGAATAACAAAAGAATGGAGTCAGAATACAAGTTGCGAAACAGGAGGGCGTAAATGACAATATATATTAACAGAGGACCTTTTCTTCATATTCCGGATAAGGTTCATCCGGGACAGTATAAGGTTATACGGAATCCGGAATGGAACGGAGAACTGCCGGAGATAGTATCTTTTACAGATTTCCTCAGATGGAATTATACTGCAGACTATGGCCGCTTTATCCGTGAACTGCATCTATACAGACAACTATCTCTGCCATGGGGTATATCATATAAAGCAGAGATAGAAACTGTTGTCATAGAAGACGGCAGATATGATCGTGTTGACCATGATACGTTTTCTATGTATGTGATCTGCAATGTAGTTTTTGTAGAGGGAGCGTATCGCTGCTGCCAGAAATATATAGCGCACGGTGTATATGTTTCAGGAGGCATATCAGACTTCCTTATTGATGCAGAGCTGTATGACGGGCAATATATACGACTGTGTCAGCCTCTTGATGAATACCTTGTACCGATACTTTCAAAGAAGGATTATGAAATAATCGCGGATGAAATAGTCGATAAGTATTATCAGTATAAGGCAAATTATCCATGCCGTGTAAATGCGGTTGCTATTGCAAAGGCTATGGGGATTGAGATCAAGTATGCCCATTTATCGAAAAATGGAAATATACGATCCAAACTAATACTTGAAAAACGGGATACGACGGTGTATAATGAACAGGGGAGAGCTAAAGCAATCCACGTCACAGTACCAACTATCTTTATAGATAACATAGTAGATGATGAAGAGGCGCAGAACGCCATTATTCATGAGTGCGTTCATGCCTATCTTCATAACCTGTTCTATGAGCTTCAGAGTTATTATAGGAAAATGGTCGGACGGAAGATGCCTGAGTTCAATGATTACTTCTATTCTCAGTCACAGAAAAGCTGCCTGAAATGGATGGAGACACAGGCAACAGCTATACCTCGCTTTATACAGATGCCGGAGGAGCAGACAACTGATGTCATCGTTTCATATCTTGACAGGCATCCGGGAGAACCGGACTGGGAATGTTACAGAGGCCTTATAAATCTTGTAAAGGGAAAATTCGGAGTAACCAGAAATACTGCAAAGAAACGTATAGCAGAGCTTGGCTGGCCGGAAGTGCGTGGCGTCTATGTGTATAACGTATCAAGCTATGTTGAGGATTATGACGTAGAATATGATTTCCCTGATGACTATACATATACACTGTCCCTGCACCAGATCGCAGACGTATATGCTACCTGCAAAACCTTCGCAGACCTCATAAGCACAAAGAAGTTTACATATGTAGACGGACATGTTGTTATCAACAGCGATAAGTACGTTCATAGAGAAAACGGTATGGATGTTGGTCTGACTGAATATGCAAGGCATAATATGGCAGAGTGTTGCCTTGATTTCAGGAAGGTGTATGCTGAGTTCGACTACAGCTATACCTATGGTGAGCTTCATAAGGATGAGCTGACCAAGATAACTGACGATAATCGCTCTTTCAGTGATGAACAGAGACGGAAGATACGTATGGCGCTATATGAGATCACAGAAGAAAATTATAAACTATCAGCAGCATCTGCAGTCAATGACTTTGCAAAAGCTGTACAGTTCCATATGCAGCGCTGCGGATTAACAACGGATCAGATTGCAGATCGCAGCGGTTTAGGTGTAAATACTATCAATAAGCTACGAAACGGTAAGAAAGTAAAGCTGGAGACAGTGCTGGCGTTCTGTGTGGCTCTTGAGCTTGAAGAGGCGTTTCGTGAAGATCTCATGCAGAAGGCAAAGGTGGAGTATGATACTAATAATCCTGCCCATAGATTGTATCTTACTATATTCGAACTGATGCCAAAAGCAAATGTATTCCAGATAAATGACCTGCTGAAAGCAGAAGGCTTCATTCCGTGGACTAGAGAAAACGAAGAGCGTAAGCGATATACTAAGAGCAGTGTGTGATAAAATAATATATTGTAGTTATGGAGGCCTTCGGGCCTCCTTTTTTAGTTTTATATAGACAGCCCCCCCCCCATAAAAAATGGGGGCGATTTCAGTTTTGGAAACAGTTTAGTAACTATTTATTCACAGAATATACATCAGAAGTAGAGTGTATGCACAATAACTTTCTGATGATTAAATCAGAGATAAGCATGATGTACAAAAAACAGCCCCCATTTTTTATGTATTTAAATGCAGATCTGAAAATGATATGATATATACACAGTCAAACGACTGAGAAAAGAATAACTTGCCCTGAGTGTACATAGAGGGTGCAGGATATTTCATACAGCTGATATATATTTTCTATTGTCAGCTGTCACTGTGATAGCCTTTCTCTGTGTACGCTCTTTTTTGCAGTGTTAGGCTTATCCTGTAATTACTCTTCGTACGAAAGGACATCGTTATTGATCACACTACAAATGGAGGAATTGAAATGAACAAAAAACAGAGAAAGTACATGGCAGACGCGCTCATCTTTATAAGTGCAGTCGCGGATGAAATGGCAAAGCAATGCCTTATCGAGCAGGAAAACTCTAAAATGCCGCCGATAAACATGACAAATATGAAGGAGGACTGCAAAGATGTCGACGCTGTATGAGATCGATTCTGCTATAAGCGGCTGTGTGGACGCTGATACTGGCGAAATAATCAACGAGGAAATGCTCAGTGCTCTGTTCATGGAGCGCAATGCCAAGCTCGAGAATGTGGCGCTGTGGGTGAAAAATCTTGAGTCGGATGCAGCTGCAATAAAAGCCGAGCGTGATGCACTTGACAAGCGCATGAAGATAGCCGAGAATAAGGCAGCTTCTCTAAGAAACTGGCTGTCAAATGCACTCTGTACCCAGTCGTTTGAAACTGCAAGGGTGCGTATCAGCTTCCGCAGATCGACTGCTACGGAGATAAATGCGGAACTTCTTCCAAAAAAGTGGAACGTGAAAAAGGTTACCTATACTCCTGATAAGGCTGCAATTAAAGCTGCTTTGCTTGCAGGAGAGGTAATAAAAGGCGCACAGCTTGTTGAGCGTCAAAATATACAGATTAAGTGAGGAGGGAAATATATGGCATTCAAAAAAGCTCAGCGAAAAGCCGCAAAAATGCGAGTGGCGCTGGCAGGTCCAAGCGGTGCAGGAAAAACACTGTCCGCATTATATCTTGCTTACGGCGTTACCGGCGACTGGAGCAAAATAGCTCTTATTGATACGGAGCATGGAAGAGCTCAATTTTACGCAGAAAGGAGCGACCTTGAAACGGGAGCTTTTCTCTATGACGAGCTGGCTCCACCGTACTCACCTGACAGGTATATTGACAAGGTCAAGGAGGCTGCTGCTGCAGTAGGACCGGACGGAGTAGTAATTGTGGATAGTTTCAGTCATGCCTGGGATAATGAAGGCGGTGTACTGGATCTTAAGACAGAACTTGAACAGACACAGAATAAAAACAGCTTTACAGTCTGGAATGAGGCGGGCAAAATTCAGAACCACCTTGTGAATACGCTGCTTTCTGCAGACTGCCATATCATCGTTACCATGCGTTCAAAAATGGCTTACGCTATGGAGCAGAATGAGCGTGGCAAAACAGTTCCTGTAAAAATAGGACTTGCCCCGGTACAGCGTGAAAATACTGAATATGAATTTGATATCGTTTTCAATATTGCCAGAAGTCATACAGCTTCGACCTCAAAGGATACGACATTCCTCGATTCATGGACAGGAATAATAACTCCTGAACTTGGACATCAGCTAAAGGAATGGCTAAGCGGAGGTGTGGAGCCTGACAGGTGCGCTGACTGCGGAGGTCTGATTGTATCAGCTCAGGGCAGATCTGCTGAACAGATAGCTGGTGGTACTATGAAAAACTTTGGTAGAAAGCTATGTTGGAGCTGCATGACTCAGGAAATAAAGAAACGCAAGGATGGAGAAAATGCTCAGGCCCTATCAGACTGATATTATAAACCGTGTTCGTAAAGCGTATCTTACTGGTTATAAGGCACCATGTGTGGTTCTTCCATGCGGAGGCGGCAAGTCAATAATAGTGGCAGAAATCGCAAAACGTACAACTGCGAAGAATAACAATGTTCTGTTTCTGGTCCATCGTCGTGAACTGGTGGAGCAGATACAGCGGACCTTCAGCAGATGGGGCGTTGATATGAACAAAACGGAGGTCATGATGGTGCAGACGGCATCACGAACAGTATCAAAGCTTATAAAGCCATCTCTGATCATAACAGATGAGAATCATCATTCCAAGGCAGCTACATACCGTCGTATATACGACGCTTTTCCCGATGTGTGCAGGCTTGGAGTGACAGCAACACCTGTTCGGCTTGACGGGAGTGGCCTTGGTGATGTCAATGATATTCTTATCGAAGGCGTATCAGCTAAGTGGCTTATCGCAAATCATTATCTCTCTCCATATGATTATTATGCGCCTACTATTGCTGATCTTACCGGAATAAGGATACTCCATGGCGAGTATGAAACAAAGTCAGCAGAAAAGGCACTTCTGAAAACAGCTGTTTTCGGTGACGCTATACGTCACTATATGCAGCTTGCAGAAGGCAGACAGGCGATCTGTTACTGTGTATCCGTGAACCACTCCAAGGCTATGGCTGACGAATTCAGTACAGCAGGTATATCTGCAGCACATATTGACGGAGGTACACCAAAGGCCGAACGTGACAGAATAATCTCAGCCTTTAGAAGCGGAGATATAAAAATACTATGCAATGTTGACCTTATTTCCGAGGGCTTTGACGTTCCTGACTGCAGCTGTGCTATACTGCTGCGACCTACGAAGAGTCTTACCCTATACATCCAGCAGTCAATGCGGTGCATGAGGTATAAGCCGGGAAAAAGAGCTATAATTATTGATCATGTCGGTAATTATGCCCGTTTCGGAATGCCAGATGCAGACCGGAAATGGGATCTGAATGCAAAAAAGGCAAAGCGCGGTCAGTCAGAGAATGTACTTGATGTCAAGGTCAAACAGTGTCCACAGTGCTATTATACATTTGAGCCTCCATCATTCGGGAGATCTGTTTGTCCCGCCTGCGGATACCAGTTTCCAAAGCAGGAGCGTAGGATAGAACAAAAAGATAATGCGGAACTTCAGAAAGTATCAGGCTTTGTACTTGAATACGAGGATTCTGCTCAGTGCAGGAATATGCAGGAGCTTTCAGTGTATGCAAAACGTCATGGTTATAAGCAGGGATGGGTCTACTATCAGGCAAAGAATAGAGGATGGTTATGACAGAGGAACACAGAATACAGAATGAAATACGGCTTGCTCTAGCGGATACCTGCGTGATATTCAGGATAAACGTAGGCAAGGGCTATACTCCCGACGGCAGGTACTTCGATACGGGAGTCCCCAAAGGCTTCTCTGACCTTTTCGGAGTAAGAAAGGCTGACGGCAGAGCTGTATTCATAGAGGTAAAAACTCCACAAGGCAGACCAACGGACCAACAGAAAAACTTTCTTGAGACCATGCGTAAAAACGGTGCAATCGCTGGCGTTTGCAGAAGTCCCGAGGAAGCAGTACAACTTGTAACAGGAGGAAGAAAATAATATGGGATTTTCAACAGATTATTCCGAGGTTAACAGCTTCGAGCTCATTCTAAAAGGGGAGTACGAAGTTATCATAAAAACCATCGAGGAAAGAACTACTCAGAACGGCGCAACAGGATTGAATCTGACATTGGTAATTCGTAATGACGTTGAGCAGAAGTATCAGAACCGCTTACTGTTCCATACTCTGTGGAAGCGCCGTGAGCCGTCACCGGCTGATATGCAGGTACAGGGATACAGCTTTAAGCAGATAATGTCTCTGGCAAAGGCGGCGGCACTCCCCAGCGGTAAGAGTTACGAAAATGTGCAGGCTCTATGCGATGAACTTATAAATCATGTAATACGAGTAAATGTAGGCCATGATGAGTATAACGGTCAGATGCGTGAAATAGTGAAATTCATGAATGAATCCAAGTTTCCGGAGTGCAGGCACGTTTACAAGGATAAGCCCACCGTGACTGCAGATACCGTGGCGCAGAAATCTGCAGAGACTTTTGCAGGAACACCTGTGGATATGGGAAATCTTAGCGACTTTGAAGAAATACTCAGTGACGGCGATGTACCATTCTAAATAATATATGCCCGTGGGACAGTTAAGACTGTCCCGCATTACGGGCGAAAGGAGTAAAATATGAACTACAGAAACAGCGAAGGCTATGCAAGCCCAACAGAATATGAAGCCCTAAGCCGTATCCAGCGTGAGGAACGAGCTGATAAAATAAAGAGGAAATACCGTCCATTTGTGTATATCTGTTCACCATTTTCTTTGGGAGATAAAGAGGAGAATATACGTAATGCCAAGCAATACTGCAAATTTGCAGTGGAGAATCATGCTATACCCTTTGCTCCGCATCTGCTTTTTCCGCTTTTCCTTAATGACGACATACCAGCCGAGCGTGAGCTGGCACTGTTTATGAACCGTATTATCCTTGCTAAATGCGATGAGATATGGATATTCGGTAATATATTCTCAAAGGGAATGCAGCGGGAAATAAAGCTAGCAAGGCGGAAAAAACTGAATATTCGATATTTCCCTGAGATCGAAATTAATAATTATATGTAAGGAGAAACAATATGTACGAATACATACCAAGCGAAATGAAATCAGTTCCTAACTGGGTATGCTGGAAGGCTGTTCCTGATGCAGCTTCCCATTCGGGTATCAAAAAAATACCTGTAAATCCTAGAACAGGCGGACAGGCTATGTCAAACAATCCACAGACATGGTCCGATTATGATACTGCAGTACGTGAATCTGCTAAATACAACGGCATCGGCTTCATGTTTACGGACAGTGATTTCTTTGGAGTAGATATTGATGACTGTCATGATGCCATTCAGGACTATACCTATGACGGGGCAGAAAACATAATATCCGAATTTATTAATGGCCTGCAGTCATATGCTGAGACTTCTCAGTCAGGTAACGGAATACATATTATCTGCAAAGGCAGTCTGCCTGAAGGCGGCAGACGCAAAGGCAAGATAGAGATGTATGATAAAGGCAGGTTCTTTATTATGACAGGCGATATCTGTTCTGAATTTGCTGAGGTAACTGACTGTACTGAAAGGATTAAGCCACTCCACGGTAAATATATCGGTGGCAGTAAGCAAGGCACTATACCTGATCAGCTTCCTTTGACTCCAACAAATCTGACTGAGCAGGAGATAATCAGCAAGGCTATGACCTCGCAAGGGAGTGAACGATTTGCAGCCCTGTACAGCGGTGATATATCCGGCTTTCCATCGCAGTCTGAAGCAGACATGGCATTCTGCGGCATGCTTGCATTCTGGTGCGGTGGAGATACAAAGCTTATGGACAGCATATACCGGAAATCCGGTCTCATGCGTGATAAATGGGATAGGAAGCAGAGTGGCAGTACATACGGAATGATCACCCTTACGAGAGCAGCTGCCAGCTGTAAAAGCTTCTATAATCCGCAGCACAGATCTGATTATAATATATCCATAGGTGATTCGCCGGCTCAGAAGTCTCAGCTGCTGCCAAAAATGTATTCTCTTGATGATACGGGAAACGCCCAGCGAATGCAGGAACTCAGCGGTAATATACTCCGCTACTGCTATGTTGATAAGCGCTGGCTCTATTATGAAAACGGTAAATGGCAGTATGACGTTCGTGGTATGGTGTATGTTTACGCAGACTTGGTACTTGATCGGATGAAGCGTGAGCTGCAGACATGGGCTTCCCATGAAAACGGAAAGTTCCTGCAGGATTATCAGAAGCATATGAAGCGTACCCGTTCAAATGCTGCTAAAAGAGCTATGATAAAGGAATTCGAGCATATCGTCGCTATTAGTCCTGCAGAGCTTGATACCCATAAGACCCTTGTAAATTCCCAGAGCGGTGTACTTAATCTGGATGACTGTTCTATCGCGCCACATAATAACAAATTCTATATGACTCGCATGTTGGGAACCTCAATGCCTCTGCATCCGAAACGTCCTGTTTTATGGCTGCGCTTCCTTGATGATATATTCAACGGAGACAAGGAGCTTATCCGCTATGTGCAGAAAGCTCTTGGCTATTCATTAAGCGGGCTTACCTCAGAGCAGTGTGTATTCTTTCTTTATGGAACAGGCAGAAACGGAAAATCTACCTTCCTTGAAGTTGTCAGAGCTATCCTGGGAGAATATGCGACAAATATACAGCCTGAAAGTATTATGATGAAATCAACAACAACTAACGCAAATTCGGATATAGCCAGGTTAAAAGGCGCTCGCCTTGTAACTTCAGTTGAGCCAAATGAGGGTATGAGACTTAATGAAGGTCTCCTCAAGCAGCTTACAGGTGACGATGTCGTTACAGCCAGAAAGCTCTATGGTGATGAATTTGAATACCGTCCCGAATTCAAGCTCTGGATGGCTACAAACCATAAGCCGACAATACGCGGAACTGACATCGGTATATGGCGTAGAATTCATATTATTCCGTTTACTGTTACTATACCCGAGGAAAAGGTCGATAAGAACCTGGGTGAAAAGCTTACCGAGGAACTGCCTGATATTCTCGCATGGATGATGGAGGGCTACCGCCTATGGCGATACGAAGGACTTAACAAGCCTATGGTAGTCATGGAAGCGGTAAAGGAATACCGTAACGAAATGGATGTTATATCCGCATTCCTCAGCTCGGACTATATCGCAGCTGGCGGCGAGGTGAAATCATCTGTACTGTATGCCCTTTACTGTCAGTGGGCCGCCGAATGCAATGAATACCGGATGTCCAGCCGCAAGTTCGGAGTAGAACTGACGAAGCGCTATAACAAGCGTAAATCCAACGGAAACATAATATATACAGGCATTTCATTGGCAAATAGTATTAATTGATAGGGGATAATAAGTGACTATTTTCTTCTATATTATATCCCTTTTTATAAAAAAAGAAAAAAGAAAAAATAATATATATATTTATTATTATATAAGCACTATTATCCCCCAGGGATTATAGGAGGATAAAATGAAAAGAACAATTGACTTTAGTGATGCTGATGTCAGGAAACGCCTTGAAAGGCAGGCTTACGATGGCACTCTTGATGTTTCCGATTTCCCGCCTGCAGAATATATGTATTTCTCAGAACTTCGCAGGATTTATTATGATTATAAATTTGAAAGCCTAAGCAAAGAGGATGCTGAATTAAAGAAAAGACTACTTATCAGGCGCTATAACGAGGCGGCTTCCGAACACATAATGTTTTGCAGAGTTTACAAGGACTATCAGAACAATATACGTAAGGCAGGTACGCTTATCTCTCAGATACATAAATCACATGATATCAGAGAGATAGCGCAGCTTGCCTGCGCTGCAATAGGACTTATGCAGGGTGATAATTCCTTTGCATCAATAATATCTCATAAGCTGGAGGAACTTCAATGACACCAAAAGAATACATGATTAAGGCAAATGCTTTGCTTCGTCGTATAAAAAGGAAACGTCGTGAAGCTGAAGAAATACGCATTACGGAGGGTTCACCTTCTTCACCAGCGTTAAACGATATGCCTAAAATAACTACTTATGATCCACATAAAATGTCTAAGCGTATCGGAAGGGCTATTGATCTTGATCGTGAAGCAGACATAGCTTTTAACGAACTTGAAGAACTTAAACGCTCCTTACTTGCATCTATAGAAACTCTCGAAAATCCAGATGAACGGGACTTGCTTTACAAGCGTTACATAGAGTTCAAGTGCTGGCGCAAGGTATCTGAGGAGATAGGATACAGCGAATCTCATACAAAAAGGCTTCATAGTATGGCTGTAAAAAAGATGATACTCGATGATACACTATAATACTTGATAATACGTCTGTTTTATGATATACTGTATAATGCAGAAACAATAATATTGACAGAGACGCTTCAGTGTGTTATAATTCTTTTGTAATTCGACGTGATCTACGAAAAGGAGATGACTATGAACAAGAAGACGAAGTTAATATTTTCTGCAATAATACTTGTGTTATTCGCTGTAGGTCTCGCATTTGGTCTGCTATGGTTCTTCGGCGGAAAGACTAACGACTGGAAGCTTCCTATCGGAATGATGTTTGTTCTGATTGGAAATATATTGAATCTTATTCGTGTGATAAAGCTCAAAAAACATGATAACGACAAATGAATAAAAATATAAGCAGTCTTCGGACTGCTTTTTTATTTTCTATGGAGGTGTGTCATGCCGCGAAAAGCCCTGAAGCCCTGCAAACACCCGGGCTGTCCGAGACTGACCGACGGTGCGTATTGCGACGAACATAAGCCCCTATATCCTGAACGACCGTCAGCTGCCAAGCGTGGCTATAGCAGTAAATGGCAACGAGTAAGCAGGGCTTATCTTCGCAAGAACCCGTTGTGCGTGAAGTGTCTGGCGCAGGGCAAGTTCGTGACCGCAACAGTCGTTGACCATGTCATTCCCCACCGAGGCGAATACTCTCTTATGTGGAGCGAATCCAATTGGCAGGCACTTTGTAAGCCCTGTCACGATAAGAAAACCGGACAAGATGACAGCAGACCTGAGTACAAGTATTAAAAAAGAGTAGTCCCTTAAGGCGCAGATTGCCTTGTGATATCGTATTCTTATAATGTCACTTAGGCTGTCATATGCATTCGAACTTGTATCCGTGTTTTTCGGCGTATGCCTCTGCTGTTGAACCGGCAGCACCATATATAGTGCCTGAAAAGCAGAACCGACGTTTGTCGTTGACAGTCTCTGTACCGTTTGAAATTGTTCCTCTGCTGTCATCGATCTCACACTCCGGGTTTTCGATGATAACCGACTCAAGAGAGCTGCAATCAGAAAAAGCATATTCCTTTATCAGTGTCACAGAGGCTGGAATCGTTATCTCCTTAAGCGATATGCATTCAGAAAATGCGTTTATTCCAATAGTTTTCAGTGAATCCGGCAACGTGATCTTTTCCAGCGCTGTGCATTTGTTAAATGCAGACATTCTAATCTCTTTCAAAGTATCCGGAAGAATAACCTCAGTCAAAGCCGAATCGCAGAAAAACGTGAAGTTTGGGATAACTTCAACGCCACTCCTGAACGTAACGGAGGTCAAAGCTGTGCAGTGAGAAAATATACTTGTGTCATCGAGCTCTTTCAGAGACGCAGGAAGGACAACTCGCGCCAGTGACTTGCATCCGCAAAATGCGTCCGGACCGATTTCCTGAAGAGCATCCGGAAACGTGATATCGGTAAGTTCAGTGCATTTCTTGAATGCTCCGCTTGCGATAAATGTTACAGAACGGGACATTTTAACGGACGTTAGGCCACTTTCTGAAAACGCATGATTTCCAATCAGTGTGACGGAATCCGGTATTACAATTTTCTTAATCAGCTTATGCTGAGCAAAAGAAGTGCTGTTGATTATTGTAACTGGCAGACCTTCTATCTCGGCAGGTATCACGACCGATAACTCTTTCGCAGAGCAGCCTGTTATTACGATATGGTCATCAGATACTTCATACCTTAGCGAGCTTGGTACGCCATCCCCAGAAACATCATGCGTTAGAGCTCCTGATTGTTTTGATTCGGCTGGCAGTTCACACGACGTGGTATGATGAAGAATGTCAGATATTTTTTTCAGGAAACTCATATACGATATACCACCTTCGTTTTGTAATAATAATATTATACTATACTTTCTATCAGATATCAAGGTAGTTGGAACAAGAATAACGCGCGGGGCTAGTGGCTACCCAGGTGGGGGTATCGAAATCTCTACGAACTGATCGCTAGAAGACCGGCGCCCCCTCTTACGCACAAAAAGGCAGGTTCAAACGCCCTATTAACCCCTCGAATATTCTTACAAGCCGAAACTCTCGTGGTTTCGGTATTTTTTATTGTTTGGCAGGTGATAAGATGGCAAAGGATGGCACCAACCGCGGCGGACGACGTGTCCGCGCAGGTGATAAACCGAAGCCTCTCGCAGAAAAGATAGCTGCAGGTGAAGATGCAGATATCATAGAATTTACTCCGACCATGTTGGAAGGTACAGAACTGAATGATGCCGCAGACCTCGTAGGTGAGGATATGCCCTCGCCGAGTGAGTACCTCTCGGCACGGCAGAAGGACGGCAAGCCCCTCGGTGCTGACGAGATATACAAAGAGACATGGCTCTGGCTAAAGAACCGTGGCTGTGAAAAGCTAGTAAACAAGCGACTGCTCGAAAGCTACTCACTGGCGTTTGCTCGTTTTATACAGTGTGAAGATGCTCTCTCGAAATACGGTCTGCTCGGTAAGCATCCGACAACAGGCGGAGTAGTAGCTTCACCATTTGCATCCCTCAGTCAATCCTACCAGAAACAGGCTAATCTGCTCTGGTATGAGATTTTTGATATAGTGAAGCAGAACTGCACTACCAAGTTTGACGGCTCTCCGCAGGATGACTTGATGGAGCAGCTTCTGCGCACAAGAAACAAGTAAGGAGTATATTATGAAACAAAACCCTGATGCGAATTTCTGGCGAGAGCTTAATGGTAACCGAGTGTATATGACAAAACAGCAGTACCGGACTATAAAGGGACAGGCTGCAAAAGGCAATATACTTGATGCCCGTAAGGGACTGAAGAAAATAATGATGCGGAGGAATATAAAATGAATACAACTAAAGATTTTCAGCTTGTCAGTACAGACAAGCTGATTCCATACGTAAATAACGCGAGAACACACTCTCCGGAGCAGATAAAGAAGCTGCGCTCATCACTGCGGGAGTTCGGCTTTGTTAATCCCGTCATCATCGACAGGGAGTTCAACGTCATCGCCGGTCACGGTCGTCTTATGGCGGCGAAGGAGGAAGGCATCACGGAGGTGCCATGTGTATATGTAGATTACCTGACAGAAGCACAAAAGAAAGCATATATCCTGGCTGATAACCGCATGGCACTGGATGCTGGCTGGGATGAGGAGCTTCTCGCCGTTGAGATACAGGAACTGCAGGACCTGGGATATGACCTATCAATGACCGGTTTCGATGAAAAGGAGCTGGCCGATCTTTTCTCTGATGGAACAGGAAGTGAAGCTAAGGATGATGATTTTGATCTTACGGCTGCTCTGGAAATGGCTGCATTTGTAGAAAAAGGTGACCTTTGGACAGTTGGCAGGCATCGTCTCATGTGCGGTGATGCCACCAGTCCAGAAGATGTAAACACACTTATGGGCAGTGTTAAGGCCAATCTTATCCTGACCGATCCACCCTACGGTGTATCTTTTAAAAGCTCCAGCGGGCTGACCATTCAGAACGACAGTATGAAGAACGAGGAGTTTTACACATTTCTGCTGTCGGCGTTCAGATGTATGGCAGACCACCTCGAAAAAGGCGGTGCTGCTTATGTGTTTCATGCCGATACAGAAGGATTGAACTTCCGTCGTGCTTTCATCGACGCAGGTTTCCACCTTGCAGGCTGTTGTATCTGGGTGAAGGATAGCCTCGTCTTAGGACGCTCCGACTATCAGTGGCAGCACGAACCGGTGCTGTACGGCTTCATGCAGAACGGCAAGCATAAATGGTATTCTGACCGCAAGCAGACAACGCTCTGGAACTTCGACAAGCCCAAGCGCAATGCGAACCACCCCACCAGCAAGCCCCTTGACCTGCTGGGCTATCCCATAGGCAACTCCACTCAGGAAAACGGAGTTGTTATCGACACCTTCGGCGGCAGCGGCTCAACGCTCATGGCGTGTGAGCAAATGAATCGCATCTGCTACATGATGGAGCTTGATGAAAAATACGCATCCGTCATCCTCCGGCGCTACGTTGAGGATACCGGTGATGCCGAAGGCGTTTATGTAATTCGTAACGGGCAGCAGATTCCTTATTCCGATCTGGTCAAAGAGGTCGAGACGAAGGAAGGCTGATGGTGTATTATTCGTGTAAATCAGAATTAACTGTTCCTTTGTTTTTCTGCAATATCGTGAACAAACGCCGCAAGCTCCTCCGAGCGCAGCATCGGGGACATATGTCCGCCGTTTTCAAGATACCGGAAATCCTTGTCCGGTGCTGTAACACTGTCATAATAGTTTTTGATGATGCCGCACGGATCATCGTGATCGCCCTGCAATACATAGAACGGCATTTGGTATTCTGTATTGTCTTTGAGCGTCTGCGCAAAGCTATCGCCGATCAGATTGACTTTGTCAGAAGAGATAAAGCTTTCAGAGTTGTAGGTCAGAATTCTGAAAAGCTCTGGCAATTTGTAGTACGGATTGAACCACACGGAAGAAAGAACGCTGAAATCCGCATCGAAAACGGTTTCCTGCCACCCAAGCTGCCAGCCAAAATGAAGTTGATCACCGTATTTTTCTTGGAATTTATAATCTATCGGAAAGATTCGTTCCTTATAGGCTTCCCTCAGATCACTGTTATCAGGATCAAGAAGCGCCTGCGTTAGCAGTTCCGTATCATATTGCTCTGCCATTGCGTGAAGTTCAGGATCGTTTTCAGTCCATTCAAGATAGACCAGCTTGATTCCATCGTTCATTTTCTGAATATCCGCAGACTCGGTTATGCCGAGTTCATCTTTTCCGGCACAGCAGAAGAAATCATAGCTGTATTTTGCGAGTATGTCATCATAGGAAAGCAGACCGTCGCAGTAATTTCTGGCGTCCTGCCGCATTTGCTCCGTATAGATTCCGGCATGAACACCGACCGAGAGGTCGATGACACATTCCACCTTTTCCGGGTGACGGAGCGCATAATCATCGGCGTACAGCGTTCCGAACGAAATACCGAGCAGCGTCAGCTTATCCTTGCCCGTGTATGCAAGTATCTGATCGGTCAGCGCTTCAAGGTCGCTGCGCATTAGCTCCGGCGTGATCTCGCTGTCCTGAGAATTGTGCAGCCATGTTCTGCCCGCATTGCGCTGATCCCAGTTGACAACTGTGTAATCCTTTGCGAGCTTTCGCCAGATCTGAAAGTCGGCATAGCTGTAGGAATCACCGGGACCGCCGTGCAGAAACAGCATGACGGGATTGTCCTTATTTTCGCCATAGATGCTGATCCACTGCTCCTGACCGTTGACATCAAGATACATGGATTCGTTGATGACGCCGTCGGGTATTCTGTTATAATACATCTTTCCAATCAAGCGAACAATTAGAAGAATGATGATCATTCCAAGAAGAACAATTCCGATCCATTTGAATATCTTTATCAGCTTTTTCACTGCCTTTTGCATGACTGTCTCCTCTAAATTCCGATTCTCTTACTATGATTATACAGCACAGCCGCCTATATGTCAATATCTGGAGACGCTGTAATATGCACAAATCAATCATATATGTTCCTTACATATTCTCCGTATTACAGTATTGCTATCTGTGCGGTTCAGAGTTAATATGTGAATACGATAAAAACCGCATCAGCGGCAAACACAGGAGGTCACTATGGAGATAAAGTATAACATTGAAAAGGATAAGCGTAAAGCACTGGCTGAGAAAATCGGAGAGCTTGCAGACTTTGATGTACGCTACTGCGGAGTTCCCACCTGCGCTTACGAGATAGGCTTCTTTACGCTGGATAAGGACGCAGTTCTGTCATTTCCTGACAGAGAGGACACAGAAATTATTGAGCGCGTGCTTGAAGGGCTCGAAAAAGCAGGATATACTTCTGAGAATGAATCGGAAACACTTACAATATCCATGCCGAAGGATATGCTAAATGACGAAGCAATCTCAAACCTGCGCCGTATCATTGCCAATAAGGAACAGCTTTTCAAGCGGGCCCTGGATACAGACTCTCTTGAAATTACAGAGAGTGAGGAAACTATTGATTTTTCATGGTTCACAGTCACAGAAGCTGATGACGCGAAGGCATACAGCCAGTTCGCTACTATGCTCTGCGAGTTTGTAAAGAACCAGAAGCGTGTTAACAATAAGCCTGACACCAGCGATAATGAAAAGTATGCACTGCGATGTTTCCTTCTTAGAATAGGCATGATTGGCGATGAATACAAGTCCGCGCGAAGAGTTCTTCTCCGCAGGCTTTCTGGAAGTTCCGCATTCCGTCATGGAGGTAATAATGAGACTGCCAAGTGAAAAAGAGGTCGAACGCCTTAGAAAGGTTTATCCCGCAGGTACACTAATACGCCTTATATGTATGGCAGAAGAGCCATATCCGCTTCCGGCAGGCAGTATCGGCGAAGTTGAAATGGTCGATGACGCCGGCAACATAAACATGAAATGGGAATGCGGCAAAGGGCTCTCACTTATCGCCGGCATTGACAGCTTTGAAGTCATACCGGCAGCTCCGGAATAAGAGAGCACCTATTCCATTGTATCCCATTTTACCATACGTTTGCAAGTATATCAAGTGTGTAAATACACCAATCATCGAAGCTGTATATTTGCCTATATTCTGTAGTTTTAGCAGCTTGATATATCCTCCGTTCAGAGTTAATATGTACATACCGAAAGGGAAAAACACCCATACAGGAGGATACAAAAATGACTGAGAAAACAGCAAGGCAGATAGCAAAAATGAAGGAGCAGACAATAGGCTGCGAAGTTGAGATGAACAACATCACAAGGAACAAAGCCGCAAAGCTTGCCGCAGACTTCTTCGGAACACAACACTACGAAAGTACATCAGGCCGCAACGGCTATTGCACCTGGAGCGCATGGGACGCACAGGGACGTGAATGGAAATTCCAGAAGGATGTCAGCATTTCCGGACCGGACGACGAAAAATGCGAACTGGTAACCCCAATACTTCACTACGAAGACATCGGACTTTTACAGGAGCTTATACGCCGCCTGAGAAAAGCAGGAGCGATAAGCCACGCAGGAGTTGGCGCAGGAGTACACATTCATATTGGCGCAAACGGCCATACACCGCAGACACTCCGCAACCTTGCAAACATCATGGCAAGCCACGAGGAGCTTATCGCAGAAGCCTTAAAACTCAACGCAAACCGCATGGCAAGATACTGCCGCACCATTAACCCCGAGTTCGTAAAGCTGATAAACAAGAAGAAGCCAAGAACAATGGCACAGCTTGCAGATATCTGGTACACAGCAAACCACGCTACATACGGCAGAAACGAACATTACAACGACAGCCGCTACCACATGACAAACTACCATGCAGTTTTCACCAAGGGTACAATTGAATTTCGCCTTTTCGAATTTGAAAAGCCTGCAAACGGCAAAAAGAACGGCCTTCATGCAGGACGCCTCAAGAGCTACATTCAGCTTTGCCTCGCACTCAGTCAGATGGCAAAGGACCTGAGGACCGCAAGCCCCAAGCCCCAACAGCACGAGAACCCTACCTTCGCAATGAGAACATGGCTGATGAGAATGGGCTTCATCGGGGACGAATTCGCAACCGCAAGAGATGTTCTTACAAAGAACCTTACCGGCGACAACGCATTCCGCTTCGGCAGACCTTAAAAAAGGTCTGCTGAGCCCCGCAAGGGCCTCCACGATGCCCTGTAATGCCTGCAACGTGTATTCTCCGATAAATTAACCTTTCAGAAGTAACGGGCCTTAAAACGCATTTTAAACGCTTTTAAAAAGCAGATGTAAACTACACAAGAAACTGTGCAGAACAGCACCCGATATTCTGTAAATTCAGCCACTTGAAATATCCCCTGTAAAGAGTTAATATGTGACTACCGGAAACGGAAAAGCACACCACCGCCGCCATAGAGCGGCTTAAGGTGGTGAAGGCGGTCGCCTTCGGAAAGGAATGATTGTAATGAGTAAATATTACCTTGCCTACGGCTCAAACCTCAATGTCCGCCAGATGCGATACCGGTGTCCTACAGCACGGATAGTAGGGATCAGCGTTATTAAAAACTACGAACTTCTCTACAAGGGCAGTAAGACAGGCGCTTACCTAACTATTGAAAAGAAAAAAGGAAGCCTTGTTCCCGTTGCAGTATGGGAAGTATCAGACGAGGATGAATCAAGACTTGATATCTATGAAGGCTTTCCCGACTTCTACTACAAGAAGAATATACGGCTTCCGGTAAAACTGCTCAGAAACAGCAAAACCAAAGAACTGGACGCATTCGTATATATCATGCACGAAGAGCGCAAGCTTGGAGTTCCGACAACTGCATATATCCGTACCTGCGAGGAAGGCTACGGATTCTTCAGATTTGACACAGCATTTCTCGACAAGGCTTATAATAAAAGTGCAAGGGGGGCAAAGTAATGAAAAACGATACAACAACGGAGCGAATCTGCCCGAAGTGCGGTCAGTCCTATACTGCACATCCTGCACTTTCCCGAATTGATAATGAAACCCTTATCTGTCCCGACTGCGGAACACGTGAAGCCCTTGAATCCATAGGCATTTCCCATGAGGAACAGGACAAGATACTGGGAATAATACATACCAAATACAACGATTAATAGGCTTACAGAGCCGCGACGTTCACCTGTGTGGCGCGGGACGGATATCCTTTACTGTTTATCCCTTTCGGGCAACCTGCCTCACACAGGCGAATGTGGCGGCTCTTGTGCGATGTACAATACAGCGTAAAAATAGCGGTGATGTTTGTTACATTTATTATGCCGAAAATCCTTGATATATCTTCGATTCAGAGGTAATATGTGTGTACCGCAGGAGAAGCGGAATAAAAACAAAAGGAGCAATTCACATGAAAATACTGATTTGCGAACCCAGTAAGCACCCTTACGAAAGGGACATCGAACACACACTTGAGAACCTGCAGAGAATAGTTGGCGGATATATCCAGGTGATTTACCCTTATGATGAACAGGTTGCCGTTATATGCAACGAAGACGGATTATTCCTTGACCTTGAATGGAACAGAGTGGTTGAGAAATACGGACCTATCAAAGGAACTTTCTTCATGTGTGGTCTGGACTTCGATGACTTCTGCGACCTCACCGATGAACAGATAGAACGCTATAAAAAACGTTTCTGGAATCCCGAAATGCTTATCCCGACACCTGACGGAATGGTACAGGTTGTATTGACCGAATAAGAAAGCAGGTGCAGTATTATGTGGAAGGAAGGCACGATTGGAATTCCGAAAAAAGAAGGCGGTTACACAGTAGTTCACTACTGGGCTAAGGTCTACAAAAAGAAAAGCAAATACGGAATCGAAGGCGGTAAGATAAGCAAGGCAACGCTGAAAATCAATGGCGAGGTTGTTTATAACTACGACCGAGGGCTTGATGTCTCGCCGCAGACCGAGGCAGCTGAAAAGGCACTGGCAATTCTCCTATACGAATACAACTAAAACAATTATGGCGGCAACCGGAAGGAAGCCGCCTTTTATATATCCTGTCATAATATACACAATCATTGATGTGTATTTCTTGCCTATATTCTGTAGTTTTAGCGGCTTGATATATTCTCTGTTAAGAGTTAATATGTACATACCGAAAGGGAAAAAACACACAGGAGGATACAAAAATGGTAAACTACAGTACAGCACTTCAGAGGGCAAAGGCAATAAAAACAAACTGGAACGAGGAAGAGTACATTGCAAAGGCAATTATTACATGGGCAGACAGCGATTACGAATACGAGCTTGAGGTTGAGAACGAAGGCGATTCCGACAAGGAGTTCACAGCATGGATTGAAGGAAACGCCGAGAGCCTTGCAAGAGAGACCGCAGAAGCTAAAGGAACAGAATTCGACGAGCTTATCGGAATCGAATACGAAAACGATTACATTGACGACGACGCAGCATTTGACGAAGAATACTGGTCAGCATGCGAAGAATAAAGGAGCGGAGCCGAATGCATATTAAAAATAATTACAGAATACCCACTGCCATAATGACAGTGGGTATTCATGATACTTAGATTATCTTTTCTATATTCTGTCCTGAGTAAAGGAAACGAGAAATATATACAGTCTTTGACTCCTCATCGATACGGTAAAGGGTGATATAGTTACCTACAAGAATATAACGGTATTCAAATTTGACATTTGATGTTCCATGATATACGGGGAAAGAAGAAGGATTTTCGGAAAGAAATCTTATATTATCCTTTGTTTTTTGTAATAAGCTTTTAGCAGCTATGCGATTTAATAGTTTTGTTGTGATATATGAAAGTGCATTATCAAGGTCATTTTCAAAGCTTTTAGTAAGAAGTATTTTATAGTGCATATTTTTTCTTCAGTGTATTAAATACTTCGTCGTCGCTTAAAACGTTACCGTTTGAAATATCATTTTCTGCTTCATTTAGCTTCCTTTCAATATCTGCTTTGCTATTAACGATAATGTTTTCTGGTGCAGGGAGCTTTACTTGAAAAGGAAGTCCACCTGTAAGATTTACCTGACAGAGCATCATATTGACTGCTTCAGAGATGGTCAGACCAAGCATTGCAAGGGTTTGCTCAGCATTGATTTTGACATTTTCATCTACCCGAACATGAATGGTATCATTCTTTGCCATAATGATCACCGTTCCTTCCATTATTACTTTACTATATTGTATCACATTTGGTGTACAATGTCAACACAAAAATAATAAAAAATGTCTTATGGACAGTATTTGCCACATGGGAGGGGAGACACTTGCGAAAGCTTAAAGAATATACACCGACGGAATTTATAGCGGAGGATTCTCATTACGATAAAGTCGCCGCCGACTACGCAGTCCGGTTCATCGAGTGTCTCGCCCATACAAAAGGCACATGGGCGGGAAAGCCTTTTGAGCTGATCGACTGGCAGGAGCGCATTATCCGCGATCTGTTCGGTATTTTAAAGCCCAACGGCTACCGGCAGTTCAATACCGCGTATATTGAAATACCTAAGAAAAACGGCAAGTCTGAGCTTGCTGCTGCGGTCGCCCTGTTGCTTACCTGCGGCGACGGTGAGGAACGTGCCGAGGTATACGGCTGCGCTGCTGACCGCCAGCAGGCCGCAATCGTGTTTGACGTCGCAGCCGATATGGTGCGCATGTGCCCTGCGTTGAATAAGCGAGTAAAGATACTTACTTCTCAGAAACGCATTATATATACACCTACTAATAGCTTCTATCAGGTGCTTTCCGCTGAGGCGTACAGCAAGCACGGATTCAATATTCACGGAGTCGTGTTCGACGAGCTGCATACCCAGCCCAACCGAAAGCTGTTTGACGTTATGACAAAAGGCTCCGGCGATGCACGAATGCAGCCGCTATATTTTCTGATTACGACGGCTGGCACGGATACCAATTCCATCTGCTACGAGCAGCACCAGAAGGCGCAGGATATTCTCGAAGGGCGTAAGATCGACAAGACCTTCTATCCGGTCATCTACGGCGCACCTGATGATGCCGACTGGACTTCTCCGGAGGTCTGGAAGCGGTCGAATCCGTCTCTGGGCGAGACGATCGGCATGGACAAGGTCGAAGCCGCCTGTGAATCTGCCAAACAGAACCCTGGCGAAGAAAACGCCTTCCGACAGCTTCGTCTGAACCAATGGGTGAAGCAGACCGTCCGCTGGATGCCGATGCACAAGTGGGACGCCTGCAAAGTTGATTTCGATGAATCCTTCCTCGAAGGTCGTGTATGCTACGGCGGTCTGGACTTGTCCTCGACCACGGACATCACGGCTTTTGTTTTGGTATTTCCGCCGACCGATGAGGACGACCATTATTATATTCTCCCGTACTTCTGGCTGCCGGAGGAAACGCTTGACCTCCGTGTCCGGCGCGACCATGTGCCGTATTACCTCTGGCAACGGCAGGGCTTCCTGATGACCACCGAGGGCAATGTCGTGCATTACAGCTTCATTGAGAACTTCATCGACGAACTGGGTACACGTTTCAATATCCGAGAGATTGCCTTCGACCGCTGGGGCGCGGTGCAGATGTCGCAGAACCTTGAGGGGCTGGGCTTTACACTGGTGCAGTTCGGTCAGGGCTACCGTGATATGTCGCCGCCGACCAAAGAACTGATGAAGCTGACACTGGAGCAGAAAATCGCCCACAACGGGCATCCGGTGCTGCGCTGGAATATGGATAACATTTTCATCAAGCGCGATCCTGCAGGCAACATCAAGCCGGATAAAGAAAAATCCACCGAGAAAATCGATGGATCTGTCGCCACGATTATGGCACTCGACCGTGCAATACGCTGCGGGAACGACTCCGGTGACAGCATTTATGACAGCAGGGATATGCTGGTTTTGTAGCCCTACAAATCAGAATTTACACTATCATAACTTATTTTGTCACTTGTCCTTTACGGTATCTTCCAAAAAGAATCCCGTCATCAACATATTTGTCAGACTGGGAAACCCACATTGGAAATTTTCCTGTTGTCACAGCGGTCTGACCGTTAAGCATCCCTGTATGGAACGAGATATGCCGAAACTGTCTGAGCACAAGTTCCATTCTCGTATGCTCACAGTTTTCAGGACATTCATACAGCATTTCATCTGTGAGAGAATCAAGATATGCGTAGGTTTTCTGCTCTACACTGTCAAGATAATCAAGAAGCTGATCATCAGACAATACAACAGAAGCGGGCTTGTCCGGATTGTCAAGACCTTCTTCATGAAATGACGGTTCGTCATACACGCAGGGATTGATAAACCATTTATCGGCTGAATGCAGTGTATGATATGCCCATCTCCAACATGGAGCACCGCAGCATATCGCCTCTCTGTCATAAGTCTGGATAGATGTTCTGATATTAAGAAAATTAGGTTTTACCATATCTTTTATTATCATGCATAATTCGTTCATTATAAAATCCTCCTCAAAAATCCGATTTATGCGAGTAGTCTCGCATATCACTTATATTACCAATTATACTATAACAAGTTGTTATTTTCAATCAGAATTGCGGTGATTATTATAATAGTACGCCGAAGGCGTACCGATTAAATGGATGCGCCTGCGGCGCAATAGAAAAAGCAGATCAGGTTTGAGCTGCTTTGATTCGTAATAGGTAAAAGACTTGTGATTTTAGCCGAACATTTTAGCGAATACTTCGGGGAATCCGTAGCAGAGTACGCACATTATCGCTGATGCAAGGCAAAGTCCTAAGAATATTGCGGGTATGCTCTTTTTGAGAGGAATTCGTCTCAGAACCGCGATGAGCGATCCGGTCCATGCGCCTGTACCCGGAAGAGGTATGCCTACGAAAAACAACAGAAAGAAAAATTCTCCCTTTTCCATTGTTCCACTCTTGTTAAGAGCTTTCTTTTCTAAATTAACAACAATTTTGCAGAGAATAGGTACCTCTTTTTTCTTGATAAAATCGAATATTTTATCAATGAACAGCAGGATAAACGGTATCGGGATAATGTTTCCCAGCATACACACCCATATTGCTTTCCATAAATCCATATTAATCAGACGAGCCGCGATGATGCCGCCGCGAAGCTCTATTAACGGAAATAAAGACACGATGAATGGAATGAGCCATTCGGCTATTCCGTGCCCAGCAAGCCATGTGGTCATTGATTCTGTTAATTCTTTCATATTATCTGTCCTCGTACTAAGATAAATTCCGATTTATGTTAGTTGCAATTATACCACAGATAGGAGAAAAAGTCAATCGTACTGACTGTATAGTTCATAATTGATCGTCATCTTTCATAGCTTTGCACCATCATAAGGTGTAAGCACAGTCTCTTTGTCTGGGTTCTTAAAACAAGCAAGTGCTTTGTGTATGTTTAGTTAATTGTGTTAGTTATAATTTTATTCTACAACTCTCGTTATCCTCAACATATTGGTTGATGATATATTCCGCTGCTTTTTGTCCGCTTTCAAAATCCCACCTTATAGGGAATCCCTCTCGCTCACGCCGATGTGAGTAGGTCAGATGATAAATTCGCCATAGCTCAGTTCCGTCCTTCCTTACCGACTGAAACAGCATGTCATCATTGGCATCACATTTGTATATCGCATACACCCGACCGTCAAAAAACGGATCGTCCTCACCGAGTTCAAGCTTCAGTTCGGGAACAAAGGGAGCCTCGCGTTTCTCCTCTGGCAGCATCCACCAGTTGAAATCATCTCCGAATTTCTCCTCACAACGCTCCATGATATCTTCCATTGACATATCGTCTGTGATATTGATTTTGTTTTGTTCACGCATGGAATCCGAAGCTCCTTTGCCGAAATATCGGTCAAAATAATCATCGAACAGCAGTATTCCGGAACGTCGCACCATAACAGGACTGTCGCCGTTAGGCTGATAGAGCAGATCGCAGTTCAGCATTCGCACCAACTGTTTCATCACATATATAAGCTCGTCCGCAGAATTGCAGTCTGAAGAAGAGAAATACTGAAAGGAAAGGCAATGATTCACATTGACGCCATAGTTCTCCTCATTCAATTGTATCTCTCTTTCACTTAATGAATGGACATATACATTGATATGTTCGTTGAGGAAACATCTATCTTCGTTAGTTTCATTCGGACTTGACGGGTATATTCTCTGCATTAGCTCAATCAACTCAGAAGGACTATCTGCGTAAAGATCAATATATTTTTCGACTGACATCTTAATTCCCCCCTGTTATAACTGTTTAATGAATCCAGTTTTCACCGAACTGTTTATCATAAAACTGTCGCAGATCATCTATGTCATAATTACGGTTCAGATATATTACTTCATCTGCAATATGCTTTATAAATTCATCGCTTCCGACAGGAAGAATAACCAGTGCACCGCTATTTGTAAGCTCCCTCAATGCATTCAATAAGCAGGACTGACACATCTTATAGTAAAAGCTGCTTGTTTTATACTGAGCAAAATAGATCCTTTTATTCTGAGCATAGCCAAATGCAGCAGCTGCCCTCCAGCGTTCACCACTTAGATTGCTGAACTTCCTATCAAATCTTTCGGGTGTCAAAAGGAATTTTTCAGCGATTAATGAAAAATCAACTTTATCCGAGTTTTTTAAAAGAGCACTTTCTATTGATTTTTTCACTTGCTTTTTCCCATAGGGTTCACAAGAAGGTTCTAAATTCAATGCAACATCATTAAGGTCATTCTGGCTAATCAAGCTGCCATTACAGTAAACCTTAATATTCTCAAACTGGACTCTGCCACCAAGTAAATATGACAGATACTCACAACCTTGACCATATTCACTTACTATTCCATATATTTTTCCGCTATCAAATACTTGATCGCTATAGTGCCAAGTGTCATTTAAGTTTATATCATGACCAGCAATTAATGATTTGCAAGCTGATGTATCGATTTTTATTGAAAAATCATTATTAAACTCTTTTATCATGCTATTCATAAAAATATCCCCTATTTAAAACAGATCTGCTGCATTTCTTCATTCGGTTGAGGTATAAACTGATATTTCTTGCCGAAAGGCTTTGAAATAATTCCATGTCTTTCCTCATTATGTTTTTTACAATTATACCATAGGACGCTGTATATTTCAAGCTGTCAGATATTGCATACATCGAGAAAATATGATAAAATATCATTAAATCAATACATGGAGCGATATTATGAAAAAAGCAATATTTGCTGTTGGAGCTATTATTTCAGCAATTGCTCTTATTTTCAAGAAGAGTGATTTTGGAGCGCTTCCAACTGCTTCCGATCGCAGAGAGTACAAAAAGCGCTGTTCTGAATATAATGGTAGACGTTTTAAATATCCAACCGAATGGGAAGAAAAAGGACTTAACGAAGACCTCAGATTATCTGAAAAAGGATCAACTCCCAAAGATGAACTGCCTATATACACTCCCGACTTTTCTGCTATCGGAATCGACAAAATCAACGTCACCTGGATCGGACACTCTACTGTATTAATGCAGATGCACGGCATGAATATTTTATTTGATCCTATGTTCTCAGAGCGTTCATCGCCTTTTCAGTGGATAGGACCGAAGCGTTTCACACGTCCCTCTGTAAATATTAAAGAATTACCGCATCTTGACATAGTCATGCTGTCCCATGACCATTACGATCACCTTGACCGATGCACCATTCAGCAGCTTGCAAACAAAACCGACCGATTTATCGTTTCACTGGGGATTGAAAAACACCTTGAACATTGGAATATCCCATCAAGTAAAATAACTACTCTGGCATGGTGGGAACAGGTCAATATAAACGGTCTTGATGTAATATGCACGCCTTCACGCCATTTCTCCGGAAGAGGTCTTATCGGACAAAACCGTACGCAATGGTGTTCGTGGGTGCTCAAAGACGAATATCATAGTATATTCAATAGCTGTGACGGAAGTATCGGCAGACACTTCAAATCAATACACGACAAATATGGAGACTTTGACCTTGCTCTTATGGAGTGCGGACAATATAACAAAAGCTGGCATTATAGTCATCTCTATCCAGAAGAAGCAGTAATGGCAGCAGAAATGATCGGCTCAAAAAAGGTTATGCCGATACACTGGGGAGCGTTCGTACTTTCAAGTCACGGCTGGGATGACTCTCCTGAACGTTTTGTTATTGAAGCTGAAAAGCAAAAAATGTGCGTTATAACGCCATATATCTGCGAAACGTTCAGTCTTGATGCTCCACCGGTATCAAATTATTGGTGGCGCAAATTTAACTAATCACAGCTTGTTTTACGCCGATTGCTGTTGTATAATGTTAATGTAAAAGCAAAATAGTAAGACTGTATCTTATTCCCCGTTAATAAAAAAGGAGGCGATCTAAACGGATAAACTCACGGTATTAAAAGAATACTTCGGTCATAAAGAGTTCCGCAGCGGACAGGCTGAGCTTATAGACCATATCATGAGTAACTGTGACGTACTTGGTATTATGCCGACGGGAGCCGGAAAATCTCTGTGCTATCAGGTTCCTGCTTTAATGCTTGACGGTGTCACCATAGTAATCTCACCTCTTATATCTCTTATGAAGGATCAGGTCAGCTCGCTCGTAACAGCTGGAGTCAGCGCTGCCTGCATCAACAGTTCGCTCACACAGGAAGAATATTCTGAAACAATGCTCCGCGCCTGCAAAAGTGAATTTAAACTGATATATGTGGCGCCAGAGCGTCTCGGTACACAGGAGATGAAACGCCTCGTGTCTTCGGTGGACATCTCAATGGTAACTATCGACGAAGCACACTGTGTTTCGCAATGGGGACAGGATTTCCGCCCCAGCTATCTGCATATTTCAGAATTCATTAGCAGTCTGACACACCGTCCTGTCATAAGCGCATTTACAGCAACAGCAACAGATACTGTCAAGGCAGATATTGTCCGACTGCTCGGACTGAATGAGCCGTTTTCATTGGTAACCGGCTTTGACCGGCCTAATCTTTTCTTTTCTGTACTGAAACCGCAAAACAAGTATGCAGAGCTGAAGAGGCTTCTCATCGGCTTCAAAGATAAATGTGGTATTGTGTACTGCCTGTCACGTAAGAACGTGGAGGAGGTATGTGATAAGCTTAATGCAGACGGTTTTTCTGCTACAAGATACCACGCAGGTCTTTCGGACGTGGAAAGGCGCACTAATCAGGAAGATTTCATATACGACCGCAAAAGCATAATTGTTGCTACAAATGCCTTCGGAATGGGTATTGATAAGTCCGACGTGTCGTTTGTTATCCATTATAATATGCCGAAGAATATAGAAAGCTATTACCAGGAAGCCGGCCGTGCAGGACGCGATGGAAGTCCAGCGCAGTGTATTCTAATGTACGGAGCAATGGACGTCCGCACAAACAGTTTTATGATTGAAAAAAGCCGTGAAGAAAACAGTGACCTGTCGGAAGAAGAAAAAGACATTATGCTCGAACTAGATAAGCAGCGTTTGAAGGATATGACATTCTACTCAACAACATCAGGATGTCTGAGAGAATATATGCTTCGTTATTTTGGAGAAAAGGCTTCTTCCTACTGTGGTAACTGCTCCAACTGTCTTAACGAATTCGAGGATGCGGATATTACGATAGATGCACAAAAGATAGTTTCGTGTGTATTCCGTATAAAGCAGAAAGGTCGCTGTTTCGGAAAGAATATGGTGATAGACGTGCTTCGCGGTGCAGATAATCAGAGGCTTATATCTTTTGGATTAAACAAGCTGTCGACTTATGGAATAATGAGCGACGTACCCGCTCAGACTATTCGGGCCGAGCTTGACCACCTTATCGCAAACGGTTATCTCAGCTTCACCGATGATGAATATCCTGTTGTAGTGCTAACTCCGCTGTCTGCAAAGATAGTGAAAGATCGCATTCATGTTAGTATGAAACTGCCGAAGAAACCTCCGAAGAGCAAACTACGCTCAAGTGCTCAATTCAATACTGATGATACACTGTTCGGCGAACTCAGAACACTTCGCAATAAGATAGCTTCTGCGTCAAATGTACCTGCGTATATCGTATTTTCCGATTCCTCTCTCAGGGATATGTGCAGACTGCGTCCTGTTAATTATGAAGAATTCCTTAATGTGTCTGGAGTTGGAAAGAGAAAGGCAGAACAGTACGGCGAGGATTTCTGCCGCATAATAAGCGAGTACATAAGCGCCCACCCGAACGAACAAAATACTTATGATGGAGAACTCTCAATTATTCAGAAGCAGCATGATAATTCTGGAAAGCTTATAACCACAAATTCTTCCTCAGCACCGCGAGCTTGGACAGAAGAGGAAGAACGTCAGCTTTCTTCCGAATTTTCTAGCGGAATGACTATAACAGAAATTGCCATTGCACACAAACGTACTAAAGGAGCAATAAGATCACGGTTAAGGAAAATGGGTATAATATCATAGCCCACAGCTTAGCCGACGACTCAAGATATATGATTTTCTTCCATCCGCTTACAAAAGTCAGTTTGCTGAATTACAACGTTTACAATATAAAACAAGATTATTGTACCGCAGCACATGCTGCGGTACATTTATAAGCATTAAAATTCCTCATAATTTGCACTATATTGCTATACGCCGTTATTTGTTGCACTAAGTTAACATTGACGTTTTTAAAACTACAATATTATTAGTTTAATATTTCAATTAGTGTAAAATTGGTGTACTAAAACTAAAATTGACATATAATCAAAAAATATAACTGCTCGCAAGATGATATAAATTTCATCCTACGATCAGTTTTTATAGTCAATATAAGCCTATATTCAGGCAAAATAAAAAGGCACTATATTTTGCAATATAGTGCCAAAATTCTGGTTGCGGCGGCTGGATTTGAACCAACGACCTTCGGGTTATGAGCCCGACGAGCTACCTAGCTGCTCCACACCGCGATATTTAGTGCAGTTTCATCTGCGACTATATTATTATACCACAGGGGAGAATTGATGTCAACACCAAGACAGATATTTTTTTGTTTTAACTAATACGAACTGGCGATAAAGCAGACTTTTTGTAAATAACGTACGGTTTAAGCATTAAAACGTTTTTTTGTACATTTAAAAAGCAAAGAAAAGTTTAAAAAAATTTTATATTTATGATGATGAGCGAAAACAAAGCTTTTCGCGGCCGCTATATTTTATAATCGTTTTTTTCATGACTTTCTTGTCTTGACATAGTTGTTTTTATGTGGTATCTTTAAAATAGATATAAATATCGGAAACAAAAGTTGGATTTGCAGTTTCGGTGTGATTAAATACTAAGATCATTCGTTGTGAGCTAAGCATAGCGTTAATGGTTCTAAAAAGCTTATGCGGGCATAATTATAGCTCCGGCTGCAAATGAAAGGAAGAAGCTTTTAATGACTGAAAATGAAATAATCGATAGGGAAACTTACAGAAAGATCAAAAAAATGAATCGCAATGAGCTCACGAAATTCATACTTCGTTACGGAACGGAATTGACAGGCAATGAAGAGCGTATTATTGACCTTTCACAGCTTCAGAGTGAGCTCGGAAATATAAAAGGTATAGGCGAAAAAAGACTTGAGGAGATCATGACAGTGATCGAGAAGTTCTTGAACATATAGCCATATCTTAAAAAAGCGGTCTGTTTGTATTCCTACAAAAGACCGCTTTATTATTTATTAAAGGGGGACATGAAATGCTTGGTGCGATTTTAGGAGATATGATAGGAGCACCATATGAGTTTGATAGGGGAGGCAAGACAAAGGACTTTCCTCTTTTTACGGAAAAGACACAGTTTACGGACGATACGGTCATGACTGTTGCAGTTGCAGAAGCTCTACTTGACGCTTTCGGTAAGTCAGATGACGAAATTAAGACTGCACTGATATACTCAATGCAGAAGTGGGGGAGAAGATATCCGAATGCTGGATATGGGAATATGTTCATTCAGTGGCTGACACAATCTGAACCGAAGCCATATGGTAGCTTTGGAAACGGCTCTGCTATGAGAGTTGCAGCTGCAGGATGGCTTTATAGCGATATCGAGACTACAAGGAAAATGGCTGCGCTGACAGCGTCAGTAACTCATGATCACCCTGAGGGGATAAAGGGAGCTGAAGCTACTGCAAGTGCTATCTTTTTATCACGGAATGACATGAGTGCCGAAGATATAAAGAAGTACATTGTGAGCGAATTTGGATATGATCTGTCGCGTACATGCGACGAGATAAGACCAACATATCATCATGTTGAGAGCTGTCAGGAGACAGTTCCAGAGGCTATAACTGCTTTTCTTGAGGGGAAGGATTTTGAGGATGTTATCCGCACGGCTGTATCGCTTGGTGGAGACTGTGACACTCTTACCTGTATTGCAGGAAGTATTGCGGAGGCTTATTACGGAGTTCCTGATGTTCTGTCGGCAAAGTGTTATGAGAGGTTAAGTAACGATATAAAAGAAGTTGTCAGCCGTTTCTATTCACATTTTAATGTGCTTGTTTAGCATATATTCTAGAATAAATAAAAAGGTGTGAAACTAATGGATATTGCAAAAAGATCAGACTGGAAAAATTATGATATGCCTGAAAAAAACGAAATATTTACACTGAACAGAACATTTGATGAAAAGCAGCTTGAAGTTCTGAGACGCGGCAATATCCCCAAGGAAATGGAAGATAAGTGGTTCTGGTACATGGAGGAAGATAGGCTCTATGCACACAGGAGCTGGACGGGATATTGTATATACATCATTGAGTTTTCAGTGGATAATAATCATAAGGTCACGGTGAATCGCGACCCTGAGCAGTATAAATGTACAAGTATTGATGAGGATGCTCAAAATCTGAACACTCTGCTTGACTGGTGGTGTGAGGATAGATACGACTACTACAACGAATGGATGTCTGAAACTATGGTGCAGTTCGTAAAGAGCGATGATATGAATATCATGCTTAAAAGCGGGTTGAATTTCTTGATAACTGAGGATAAGCAGTATCAGGACAGGTTTCAGGCTGAAGTTTTGGCTGAAGTTTTAAAAAAAGGACGCAGAATATTCCTTGATAACAAGCTTGTTCCATTTGAAGATTTTCAGAGAAATATATTCTATGTTAACTTACACGAAAAGAGTTTTTTTCAAAAAAGACGCAGGTTCAGAAGTGTTGTTGACACAAATTCGGAGCTTATAAGGGCTCTTGATATAAAGCCGAAGGTTTTTGATATGCGTTTGCAGCATTTGTGGCACTGGTCGTATTTATGCTCATGTGCCATAGGTTTGTCGAAAGGGAAGAAGTACTTGATATTTCCGTGGATAGACAGTACGGAATGCTCCATACAGTCTTACAGATTCGCGAAGCTTTGCGATTATTCGGTAAAGCATGGTATTGCAGTGATTATTCCCACAAACAGCGTTGAAAAGATGGAAATGAAAGGATTTGTATACAATGTTTTGAACAGGCAATCAAGAGCTAAGGTAAATGCTGAAAGCGATGAAGTAGATGACGATATGTACTGCAAGATATTCGTGGACTCTTCACTTGAGTTTGAATGTTTTTTTAAGAAGATTTGCGAATACATTGGTACATCAAATGATAATAAAAAAGTGCACAGTCTGTCTTTTGACTGGGGCGAAATGGACGTAAGGCGCAATGACTGGTACGATGAAAAGGCATATTCTAGCAATGCAACTGATTTTGTCTACTGGAGATTCTATATAGAAGTTTATAAAAATGTCAAAACTGAAAAGGAAGTATATATTGAAAAGCTGAGAGAATTAATTGCTTATCTAAGGACATTCTGCAGTGGAACTGTTCCTGCCAGTGATTATGAGGATGAGCTTAATAAACAATAGCAAAGGAAGTGTAACATGCGGATAAAGCTTTTAAACATTGAAAAACACGGTGGAATCACCGTCGCTGAGTGTGAAACAAGTATAGGCGTTTTTAAGGGGATATGGCGCAGCAGACAGATAAAGCCCTTGATAGGGAATATCTACCAGGCCGAACTTACATTAGCAGATATTGCTTGCGAAGAAGTGAAAAAATGTAGTTCTGCAGAAAATCCATGTCTTTATCTGCAGGGTGACGAAGTACGCTTTATTGCTATTTGCGAGGAGTTCGACGGTGAAGTTTATTTTCTGCGCTTTGCGGACGACTGGCTGCAAATGCTGTTTATCGAGAAAGATGATAAGCATTTCGCTGCAAACGATGTGCTGAGTTTTGAAATGAGTTGGGAACAGGTGGAGGTATATCCATACAGCCTGTTGTGATTCAAATATGCAGCATTTATAAGCAATGATTGACTTGTCATTTTTTGCTTTTGTTTGAACATTTATTGCTTTTTATTTTGATTTTACTTTACAAATCTGTACAAAAGTTGTATAGTAGAAGTGAAAAATATAGGTTATCATGGGGAGTTTATCCCACTTTAACTAAAAGGAGGTATGCATTAATTTATTAACGATTATTAATAGGCATAGGCAAAATAAAGACAAATAAGGAGTTGATAATTATGAATTTAAAAACACTGAAACGGGCGCTAGGTAGTACAGTGTCTGCTGTGATGCTTGCTACAGGAATCCCCTTTGTTCCTGTTGCAAATGCAGCCGATCAGCAGACAAGAGGCAATATCGGTGGATATGACTACGAAATGTGGAACCAGAACGGACAGGGACAGGCTTCTATGAATCCTGGTGCAGGTTCTTTTACATGCTCATGGAGCAATATTGAGAACTTCCTCGCTCGAATGGGAAAAAACTATGACAGCAAGAAACAGAACTACAAAAATATAGGCAAGAATATAGTTCTAACGTATGATGTTGAATACACACCAAGAGGTAACTCTTATATGTGTGTATATGGCTGGACAAGAAGTCCTCTTATGGAGTATTACATTGTTGAAGGATGGGGCGATTGGAGACCACCCGGAGACGGCGCTGAGAGAAAGGGTACTGTAACTCTTAACGGTAATACATACGACATTGCAAAGACAATGCGTTACAATCAGCCTTCACTTGATGGAACGGCTACATTCCCACAGTACTGGAGCATTCGTCAGCAGAGTGGTTCTGGTAATAATAAGACAAACTACATGAAGGGCACAATAGATGTATCCAAGCACTTTGATGCATGGTCAAAGGCAGGTCTGGATATGTCAGGTACTCTCTACGAAGTATCTCTCAATATCGAGGGCTACAGATCTAATGGTTCTGCCAACGTTAAAAGCGTTAGGGTTTACGAGAACTATGATGGCGATGAAGATGACACTACAACAACTGAAGTTGGCGGTACTACTGCAACTCCGGAGAAAGATTCAGATGGATACTGGTATCACAGTACATTCGAGAGTTCATCGGATGGCTGGACAGGTAGAGGCGCTGCAACTGTTGAGACAAGCAGCACAGTCAAGTATTCAGGCAGCAAGTCACTTTATGTAAGCGGCAGAACAGCTTCTTGGAACGGTGCAAGCCTTGAGCTTAGCAGCGCATTCAAGGCTGGAGAGACTTATAGTTTCTCAACAAATGCTTGTTATACAAGTGGTTCAGCATCTACCCAGGAGTTCAAGCTTTCACTTCAGTATTCAGACGGATCAACAACAAAGTATGATCAGGTAGCTATCGCTTCAGCTCCTAAGGGTGAGTGGGTACAGCTTGCAAATAAGAGCTATACCATTCCGGAAGGTGCAACTGATCTTCAGCTTTATGTAGAAACAACAGATGAAGATGAATATGTTGATTTCTTTATCGATGAGGCTATTGGAGCTCCATCAGGTACAAGCATAGATGGTGCAGGACAGCCTGATCTCCCAAGCGGCGGACAGACTTCATCTGGTGGACAGACATCTACTACACTACATCTTGGCGATATCAACTATGACGGTGTTATCAACTCCTTAGACGTTGTTGAAGCAAGAATAGGTCTACTTGCTGGTGGCTTCAGCAATTCAGATGCTCAGAAGGCTGCTGATGTTGACCAGAGCAAGGAATTCGACGTAACAGACCTCGTTCTTCTCCAGGAATTCATCCTCAAGAAGATCACAGAGTTCCCTGTAAACAAGCCTGTAGTTACCACACTTGATCCTTCATTGTATGAAGGAAAGTTCAGTGGCCTTTCACTCGCAGAAAGCTTTAAGAAGGCAACCGAGAATAATCCGCTTTACACTCAGCGTTTCGGTGCTGACCCAGGCTGGCTCGTATATGACGGCAGACTTTACGTTTACACAACAGCTGATCAATTCGCATACACTGGTAATCAGCT
>JAEEGJ010005609.1_pt1 | contig 39128 bp, 22 predicted proteins | sample 8958761 | NCBI WGS metagenome assembly JAEEGJ01 (sample SAMN16246546, study PRJNA631951) | gut metagenome | biome: gut microbiome; feature: rumen; material: RS-attached | host: Bos | place: Iran: Karaj | collected 2018-10
TCAGGGCAACAAGGGATATTGTCTGGACGAGCCGCTACACATGATGCGCGATGACCGCAATGCCTCCCGCCGGCGCAATTTCAAAGCCCGCCGCAACGAGATTTTCATGCGCCTACGCATCTGCAGGAAGTTTCATCTCCCCTGGTGGCATTACCCCGAGAGCGTCATTGTCCCCATGATCAAGTGGGCAATGCCTACCTCACTGTATGAACACTACCACCGCAAATCAAAGAATCCCCCCAAAACTACATAAACAAAACAATCGATAATGAAAATCCTTTTCAATAACAACAACTTATCTGGCCTTGTAGGATTTAGGATTGATGCTATAAATCACTTTTTATCCAAAGGGCATGAAGTTATCTTAGTCTCACCCCAAGGAAAAGAGGAGGATGTGAAAAAGATTCCACAACAGGCAAAGTTCGTTCCCATCAGAGTGAATAGAACCTCTGCAAGCATAGCCGAGAATATCAACTACTTGAAACAGCTAAAAAAAGTATTAAAGGTTGAAAAACCAGACTATATATTTAACTTTACCATCAAGCCAAACGTATACGGCTCGATAGCTGCTAAACTTCAGGGTGTCCCAAGTTCGTGTATGATAGCTGGATTGGGATATGCTTTTTCACATAATGATTTCAAATCTAAAGTTGCTAGGGCTCTTTACCGCTTCAGCATGAAATTTACTCAGCACATCTTGGTACTCAATGAGAGCAACTACAACACCGTTATTAAGAAAAGAATTTGCCCACAGGAGAAAATCATCTGGCTACGTGGAGGTGAAGGAGTGAACCTTGACAGTTATCCATATTATGACAATGTTGCCAACGACACCAAATTTGTTTTCATTGCACGGCTCATTCCCGAAAAAGGATATCGCGAATTCACACAAGCCGCCAAAGCCATTAAAGAAAGATATCAAAACGTATATTTTCACGTTGTCGGTGGCTTTGATGAGGTATATCCAAATGCCATCACAAGAGAGGAAGTTGACCAAGACGTGAAAAACGGTTATATTGAGTATTTGGGCACTTTCAGCAACATGCTTGAAGTGTACAATCGTCCTGGCACCGTAATTACCATTCCGTCATATTACAGCGAGGGCCTGAACAGGTCCCTCATGGAGGCGTGCTCATGTGGCAAGCCCATCATCACAACTAACATCTATGGCTGTAAAGAAACTGTCGAGGATGGCGTGAACGGCTTTCTGGTTGAGCCCAAAAACGTGCAGTCACTTGTTGATGCCATCTCACGTTACATCGAGCTTAGCCAGGAGGAAAAGCGCCAAATGTCGCTTGAAAGCCGCAAGCTTGCTCAGAGCCGATTTGATGTCAATAATGTCATTGCCGTCTATGACGACATCATTTCTCAAGCCAAGAAAAGATAAACGCTACACACAACTATAAGACACTATAAAAAGAAAGCGCTGGCAGTCACATTCTGTCAGCGCTTTCTGAATATTTAAAGTTGTACTCCCGCTGGGAATCGAACCCAAATCTAAGGTTTAGGAAACCTCCATTCTATCCATTGAACTACAGGAGCATCATCAAACCGGTTGGTGACGGCTTGGCGCTGTCGCCAACCGATTTGTTTTGATTTCAAGATTTACTTCTTGGTAGCCAAGGCTGCTTCTTTCTTGTCGCTGCGACGGGCAATCCAATAAGCCACAGGCGAAGCGATGAACAGTGAGGAGCAAGTACCGATGATAACACCGAGGATCATCGCGAAGATGAAGCTGCGGATGCTCTCACCACCGAAGAACAGCATGATGAACAACACGAGCAGGGTCGTGATAGAGGTCATCGTCGTACGAGACAGCGTGCTGCACAACGCCTTGTTGAAGGTGGTGTACAAATCCTGCTTGGGATAGAGCTTGCGGTACTCACGCACACGGTCGAATACAACCACGGTATCGTTCACCTGATAACCAATAACGGTCAGAATAGCGGCGATGAACGTCTGGTCGATCTCCATCGAGAAGGGCAGCATGCCATGCAGGTTGTAGAAGCCGATGACGATAAACGAGGTGAATGCCACAGCAGCCAGCGCACCAATCGAGAAGGCGATGTTGCGGAAGCGGAACAGGATGTAGAGTGCCATAGCAAGCAGTGAGAAGAGCACTGCCCATACGGCCTGACGGGTCATGTCGCTTGCGATGCTCGGGCCGACGGTCTCACTCGAAACCACGCCGACGCTCTCGTTAGACATGCTGAAGTCGTCCTTGCTCATCGAGCCAAGTTCACTCTTCAAGCCATCATAGAGCTTACCCATAATCTCATCGTCAACACCCTCGCTGCCATCCTCAACCTTGTAGTTGGTCGAAACACGCACCTTGGTGTCATTATCAATAGTGATAACCGAAGTGTTGGCGCCGGGGAACTGCTGTTCCAACTGTGACTCCAGGGCCTGGGTCGAAACGGGATGGTCAAATTGCACCACGAAGTTGCGACCACCAGAGAAGTCGATACCCTTGTTCAAACCACGAACTGCGAACAGGATAGCCATCACAGCGATGAGAGCCAGAACAACGATCGAAGTCTTCTTGGCAGCACCCATGAAGTCGAAGTTCACATTCTCCATCAGGTGACGAGTCAAGCTGGTGTTGAAGGTCATCTTGTCGAAGGTGCCCTTGTTCACGAAGTGCTCCATCACAAGGCGGGTTGCAAACACTGCAGTGAAGAACGAGCAGCAGATACCGATTACCAGGGTAACGGCAAAACCGCGGATGGGACCAGAACCGAGCAGAATCAGGATGATACCGGTGATGATGGTGGTCAAGTTGGAGTCGAAGATGGCCGAGAACGCATTCTTGTAACCATCGCTGACGGCAGCCTTGAGGCCCTTACCGGCACGCAATTCCTCCTTACAACGCTCAAATATCAGCACGTTGGCGTCCACCGCCATACCCAGCGTCAGCACGATACCGGCGATACCCGGCAGGGTGAGCACGCTCTGGAACGAAGCGAGGATACCGATGGTGAAGAACAGGTTGAGCAACAGACCCAAGTTGGCAATCATACCAGCCTGCCAGCCGTAGGTGGCAATCATGAAGAGTACCAACAGAGCGAGTGCGATAATAAAGGAGATGATACCCTTGCGGATAGATTCCTTACCCAGCGACGGGCCAATCACACTCTCACTGGCAACGTTGACACGTGCCACCATCTTACCAGACTCGAGCACGTTAGCAAGGTCACCAGCCTCCTCAACGGTGAAGCGACCGCTGATCTGCGAGCGACCACCGTCGATCTGGCTGTTCACATTGGGGAACGAATAAACCTGGTCATCGAGAACGATGGCGATAGCCTTACCGATGTTCTGACCGGTGATGCGGCTCCACTGACGTGCGCCCTCATCGTTCATGGTCATCGAAACGACCTGACCCTGCAGGTTGTCAAACTCGCTGGTAGCGCGGGTAACGACGTCACCGTTCAGGACGGGCTGGCCGTTTACCGTGCGCAGAGCGACGAGCTGGAATACCTCGTGGCCACCCTGCATCTTCTCGGGCTTAACAGTCCAAGCGAGCTTCAGGTCGGCGGGGAGGATCGTCTTAGCGATCGGCGAGTTGATGATGTCATTGACAGCAGCGGTGTCACCGATGGCAACATAACCTACAACGGGAGAACCAGCCTGTGCGCTCATCAGAGCCTCGAAGCCCGTGAGCTGAGCCAGGGTGAGCTCACCTTCCTTAGCGGCGGGAGCCTTCTCCTGAGCCTTTGCAGCGCTGTCGGCAGCAGCCTTAGCCTCGGCAACCTCGGCGGCGTTAGCCGTGGTGTCGGTCTGCTCGGCAGCGGCAACAGTCTTGTTGGCCTTAGCCTGGTCGCTCAACTGACGCATTGCGCCAGCGACGTCGGCGAGGGTATAGGTCTCGTAGAATTCCAGGTTAGCGGCACCCTGCAACAGTTTGCGCACGCGCTCGGGTTCTTTCACGCCCGGGAGCTCAAGCAGGATGCGGCCAGTGCTCTGAAGCTTCTGGATATTGGGTTGAACCACACCGAAGCGGTCGATACGGTTGCGCAACACCTTGTAGGAGTTGTCCACCATAGCGTTGACCTCGTCATTGAGGATGCTCTGGACCTCACCGTCGGTAGCATTGGGTTTCTCCTTCACGCGCTCGATGTTGCGGAAGATCTGAGCCAAGCTGCCCTCGGGAGCCAGCTTCTTGTACTCCTTGCAGAAGGAGCCCACGAAGTCGTCCTGTGCGGTCTGGTTGCTTGCCACGTTGTCGATGGCCTGGTTAAACTTCTTGTCAGGATTGTTGTTCGCGAGGGCGCGCAAGATGTCGGGCACCGAAATTTGCAGTGTCACGTTCATACCACCCTTCAAGTCAAGGCCGAGGCCCAACTCTTTCTCACGAACCTGCTGGAAGGTGTAATAACCAAGGTACACCTTCTCGTTGGCGAGGGAGTCCAAATACTCATTGAGCGCTGTCTTATACTTCTCGTTGCTGGTGTCGGCACTCTTGATACCGGCAACAGCGAGAGCCTTCTGCTCTGCCTTGTTCTGGTAGTGATTGCTCACAAAGGTGAACGACAGGTAGAAAGCGCAAATCAACAACAGTGCAATAGTAAGGACTCGAATAAAACCTTTAGTTTGCATTTGATTTGTTAATTATTTAATTAAATTTTGTTAAATTTCGCTTCAAACGTCTTTTTCAGCCTGCAAATATACATCAATTTCTGAATGTGGGACATAAAAATTTCAAGTTTTTGCTTTTCACCTTATTAAAAACGGGGATAAACGGCCCATTTGGACCCCTTAGAGATGACATACGGGCTACAAACATGCCCAAAAACCGATTTTGCCTCATACCGGCTTCTTAGCTAGATTTATCCACAAATCAGACGCAAGAGAGGGGGAACAGTGTCTGTCGGCAATAATAGGCGGCAAAAATACTTGGTAACAAAGGGTTCACATTATATATTTGCAGCATAATCCTGTTGCAGATACTTGAAAAAAGCAAGCCAAGTGACATTTTTCCCGCTTCGCGTGAAGCTTTTTAGCGCTCTGGCGCGTCTAATAAACAAAAAGAGATAAAAGCAAGCAATATATGACAGTTCGTATGAAATCAATCGGCAGTATAATATTGGCCGCCTGCATGGCCCTCACGGCCCCAGGCGCCATAGCCCAAACGAGCCCCGCAGCGGTCGAGAAGCCCTATACCTGGACGTTGCAGGACTGCATCAACTGGGCGAAGCAGCAGAATATCACCGTGCAGCGCAACAAGGTGAGGGTTCTCAATTCGCAGATTGACCTGAAGGATGCCAAGGCCAACCGCCTGCCCACCGTGGACTTCTCCACCAGCCAGTATGTGAGCAACCGCCCGTTCCAGGAGAGCTACAGCGGCGTCATCGGCTCTGAGGTGGTATCGTTCAGCAACAAGAACAGCTACAGCGGCAACTATGGCCTGAATGCCTCGATGAACCTGTACAACGGCGGCCAGACCAAAAACAACATCCGCCTGGCCGAAATCAATTCGCAGATTGCCGAACTGCAGGTGCAGGCCAGCGAATTGAACATCGAGGAGCAAATCACGCAGCTGTATGTGCAGATTCTCTACTCGCAGGATGCCGTGAATCATGACGACGAACTGATTGCCCTGGCCGAGACCCAACTCGAACAGGCACGCGCCCGCAAGCAGGCAGGCCTGCTCAACAAGGCCGACGTGTCGCAGTTCGAGTCGCAGCTGGCCCAGGACAAGTACCAGAAAGTTGCCGACGAGACCGCCCTCGACGGCTACCGCCTGCAGCTCAAGCAGCTGATGGAGCTTGACGGGGACGAGACGCTGCTGCTGGCCGACCCGCAGTTGACGGGCGATGTGCTGGCCGACCTGCCCGACAAGCAGACGGTGTTCCAGAATGCCGTCGCCTCGCGACCCGAGATCAAAGCGCAGCAGCTGGCGATGGACAAGACCTATATCGACGAGGAGATTGCCAAGGCAGGCAGCAGGCCTGTGATCAATGCCAGCGCCGGCATCAGCACCACCAACTCAACGGGCAACGGCAACATGTTCACCCAGTTGAAAAACCAGTGGAACAACGGCATCGGCGTGAGCCTGAGCATCCCCATCTGGGACCATGGCAGGACCAAGAATGCTGTCGCCAGAGCCCGCCTGGAGCGCGAAACCGCCTATCTGGACATGGTCGAGACCCAGAAGACCCTGTGGAAGACCATCGAGAACTACTGGCTGCAGGGCCGCAACAACCAGCAACGCTACATCGCTGCCAAAGAGAAAGTGGATTACTGCCGCCAGAGCTATGACCTGACCAGTGAGCAGTTCCGCCTGGGCCTGAAAAACATCGTTGAACTGACGCAGGACAAGACCAACCTGAGCACCGCCATCCAGCAGATGCTGCGAGCCAAGTATGAGGCCCTGCTCAATATGGCCCTGCTCAAGTACTACAACGGCGAGCCCGTCAATTTCTGAATTCAACAACAAAACGATAGATCATCATGAAGAAGAGAACAAAAATCATCCTGGCCGTGCTTGCCCTGCTCATCATTGCAGGCATCATCGCAACGGTTGCCAACAAGGGCAAGAACGAGGTCATCAATTTCCAGACCACCCAAGTCGAGCCCGGTGACATCTCCACGACCATCACCGCCACAGGAACCATCGAGCCTGTCAAGACCGTCGATGTGGGTACACAGGTGTCGGGTATCGTCAAGCGGCTGTATGTGGACTATAACAGCGTGGTGAGGCGCGGACAGGTCATTGCCGAGCTGGACCGCACCAACCTGTTGAGTGACCTTACCTCGGCCCAGGCCCACCTGCGCACGGCACAGATCGAGCTGGATTACCAAAAGAAGAACTATGCCCGCTTTGCCGAGCTCAAGCAGAAAGACCTGGTGAGCCTTTCGGAGTATGATATCGCACTCGAGAACTACCGCAAGGCCCAGGAGAGCGTCAGGATAGCCCAGCAGGATGTCGCCAGGGCCAAGACCAACCTGGGCTATGCCACCGTTTATTCTCCCATCGACGGCGTGGTCATCAGCAAGTCGGTCGAGGAAGGCCAGACCGTGGCCTCGTCGTTCAGCACCCCATCCATCTGCCGCATCGCCAAGGACCTGACCGACATGCAGTGCATCGCCAAGGTCGATGAGGCCGACATCGGCGAGGTGCGTGAGGGCCAGCGCGTGACGTTCACCGTCGATGCCTACCCTGACGACGTGTTCTCGGGCAGCGTGAAGCAGGTGCGCCAGAATCCCGTCACCACCAACAATGTGGTGACCTATGAGGTAGTCATCAGCGCGCCCAATGCCGACTTCAAACTCAAACCGGGCCTTACCGCTAACATCACCATCTACACGATGGAACGCAGTGGAGTCATGAGCGTTCCCGCTGCAGCCCTGCGCTTCACACCCGAGGCCAGCGTCTTCGGCAAGAAATACGTCATCAAGGACACGACCGCCGAGCACAAACTGTGGACACTCGACGGCAACGTGCTCACGGCCCACAAGGTGGAAATCGGCGTGACCGACGGCACCCGCACCGAGGTCATCGGCGGCATGAAGGAAGGCTCCACCGTGATCCAGAGCTTTGAGATCGGTGCCGCTGCCCCAGCCGACAAAAAGGACGCCACCAAACAGGATAAAGACAAAAAGAAGTAAACAATGACACAGAAACCCGTCATAGAACTTGAGGGCATCCGTCGCGACTTTATGGTGGGCGAGGAGACCGTTCACGCTCTGCGCGGCGTGTCGTTCACCATCCACGAGGGCGAGTTCGTCACCATCATGGGCACCTCGGGCTCGGGCAAATCGACACTGCTCAACATCCTGGGCTGCCTGGACACGCCCACGAGCGGCGAATACCGCCTGGACGGCACCCCGGTGCGCTCCATGAGCAAGAACCAGCGTGCCGTGCTGCGCAACCGCAAAATCGGCTTCGTGTTCCAGAGCTACAATCTGCTGGCCAAGACCACCGCAGTCGAGAACGTGGAACTGCCGCTGATGTACAACAGCGCCATCGGTGCCCGCGAGCGCCGTGAACGCGCTGTCACCGCGCTGCAGCGTGTGGGCCTGGGCGACCGCCTGAACCACAAGAGCAACCAGATGTCGGGCGGCCAGATGCAGCGCGTGGCCATCGCCCGTGCCCTGGTCAACGACCCCGCCGTCATCCTGGCCGACGAGGCGACGGGTAACCTGGACACCCGCACGTCGTTTGAAATCCTGGTGCTGTTCCAGAAACTTCATGCCGAGGGGCGCACCATCATCTTTGTGACCCACAATCCCGAAATCGCGCAATACTCGACGCGCACCATCACCCTGAGTGACGGTAAGCTGCGGGAAGACCGCGTGAATGACCATATCCTGGATGCGGCCGAGAAACTGGCCTCTCTCCCCGTCGAAGAAGACTAAGATAATTAGGAGTTAGAAGTTAGGAGTTAAGAAAGACTATGAATATCCTTAGTTTATTTAGAATAGCTCTCAAGGCCATCGGTGCCAACAAGATGCGCAGTTTCCTCACCATGCTGGGCATCATCATCGGCGTGTCGTCGGTCATCATCATGCTGGCCCTGGGTACCGGTTCCAAGGCGACCATCATGCAGGAAATCGCCGATGTGGACCCCGGCACATTCATGATCATTCCAGGACCAGACTATGAAGAAGTGGGTGGTAATTGGCTTCCCGAGTATAACCAAGCCATCACCCAGGCCGACTATCAGAGCATTCTCGAGAAGAACAAGTACCTGAAGGCCGTCTGTCCCATGGTCTACTCGTCAGGACAATATATCAACGGCAAGAACAACCACAGCTGCACCTTGCAGGGTGTGAACAATGAATTCCTGGGCATCAACGGCCTCTCGATCACCGAAGGGGACATGTTCACCGATAATGAAATCAAGGGCTCGGCCAAGGTGTGCATCCTGGGCAAAACGGTCGTCGATAAGCTATTCACCAAAGACGCCGACCCCATCGGAGCCGTCATCCGCATCAACAATATCCCCGTGAGGGTCGTCGGAGTGCTCAAGAGCAAGGGGCGCACCGCCTTTGGCCAAGACCAGGACGACATCGTGCTCATGCCCTACACGACGGTGATGAAGCGCATGACGTCACAGAACTATTTCGACATGATCTACGCAGCGGCCACGAGCAAGGCCATGACCTCGCTGGCCGTGGACGATGTGACCGAAATCCTGCGCACCAACCACAAACTCAAAGATACCGATATCCAGGACTTCAGGATCAATTCTCTCGAGGAAGCCACCTCGATGGTCGATTCGGTGATGAACGTCCTGACGCTGATGCTCTCGTGCATCGCCGGCATCTCACTGCTGGTGGGCGGCATCGGCATCATGAACATCATGTATGTGAGCGTGACCGAGCGCACCCGCGAGATCGGCCTGCGCATGAGCGTGGGTGCACGCACCGTCGATATCATGAGCCAGTTCCTCATCGAGGCCATCATGATCAGTGTCACGGGTGGCCTTATCGGTGTGCTCATCGGGGGCGGCATTGCCTATCTGGCCAGGTTCATCATGATGAACTATACCGAGTACCACATCCTCATCTCGGTAGAGCCGTGGTCGGTGCTCCTGGCCTTTATGGTGTGCACCGTCACGGGCATCTTCTTCGGGTGGTATCCCGCCAAGAAGGCCGCCAACCTCGACCCCATCGAGGCCCTGCGCTACGAGTAAGCCAAGCACCTGTACAGGTTATAAAAAGCGGTCGCCCGGATAATTCCAGGCGACCGTTTTTTTGTGATGAGTCCTGTTGAGGGTGTTATGCCTCCAGACCGCGGTCGATGCCCTGCTTGAGGGCCTCGACGTAGTTGTTGACGCGCTGCATCTCCTTGGGTATATCGATGCGCTGGGGACAATGCTCGACACACTTTCCGCAGCCGATGCAGTGGTCGGCCTGGCGCAGGCGCGGCACACTGCGGTCATAGCCCACGAGGAAGGCCTTGCGGGCACGGGCGTAGTCGGGATCGTTACGGTCGCGGGTGAGGTCACCCTCGGCAATGCACTTGTTGTAGTGGGTGAGCACACTGGGGATGTCGATGCCATAGGGGCAGGGCATGCAGTACTTGCAGTCGTTGCAGGGGATGGTGTTATAGCCCACGATTTCGTCGGCGATGTCGTAGAGGAAATTCTTTTCTTCCTCGGTCAGCTCCTCGAGGGGGCAATAGGTACACAGGTTCTCCTTCAAGTGCTCCATGTAGGTCATGCCGCTCAACACGGTCAACACGCCGGGGAATGAGCCGGCAAAGCGGAAGGCCCACGAGGCCAGCGTGCGCTCGGGGTCACGTTCCAGGATCTCGCGCGCCAGCGGCTTGGGCAACGAGGCCAGACGGCCGCCCAGCAGAGGCTCCATGATGACAGCCGGGATGTTGCGCTTGCTCAACTCGGCATACAGGTACTCGGCGTTGGTATTCTCCTCGTTGAAGTCCTTGGCGTGCCTCCAGTCCAGGTAGTTGAGCTCAATCTGTACGAAGTCCCATTTGTACTTGTCGTGGTTGGCCAGCAGGTAGTCAAATACTGCAATCTCGCCATGATAGGAGAAGCCCAGGTTGCGGATAACGCCCTTCTCGCGCTGCTCCATCAGGTAGTCGAGGATGCCGTTATAGATATAGCGTTTCCTGAAGAGTTCCATGGCCTCCTCGCCAGTGCCGCCGCCGATGGAGTGCAGCAGCAGGTAGTCGATGTAATCGACCTGCAGCTCCTTGAGGGAGTTCTGGAACATCTCGATGCTGGCGGCGCGGGTCTGCGTCTCGGGGGCGAAGTTGGAGAGCTTGGTGGCGATAAAATACTCGTCGCGTTTGTGGCGGCTCAAGGCAATGCCCGTGGCGTGCTCGCTCAGACCGCGGCTATAGGCGGGCGATGTGTCGAAGTAGTTCACGCCGTGCTCGATGGCATAGTCAATCTGCTTGTTGACCATTTCCTGGTCGATTTCGGCATCGTTGTCACGGCCGAAGGGTTTGCCGTTGGTGGCAGGTAGGCGCATCATGCCATAGCCCAGGATGGAGACCTTCTCCTTGGTCTTGGGGTTCACACGATAGGTCATTTTGCCCACGGGCGGTTCCTTGGCATTTGCCTTGGGGCTATCACCGCTGGCACAGCTCACGATGGCAGGCGCGGCGGCTGTTGCTGTTCCCAATCCCAGCGCCTTGAGGAAGGTGCGGCGGCTAAAGGTCTTTCCGCCCTGCTGATTGTCGTTATGATGTTGATTGTTCATAATGATAATTTCTTGATAAGGAGTTGGTTATGGGTTAAAGCTCGCTATGGACCTCGTGTCCCTCGACATAGATGGCACTGAAGGGCCTGGACGGACAAACATACTCGCAGGTACCGCAGCCAATGCACATGGCCGTGTTCACGGCAGGCACCATGGGCGAGGTATCATCGTCGGGGTTGCTGGCCACCATCATGATGGCGCCAGCGGGACAGTGGCGGGCACAATTACCGCACGACACACCGTCGGTGAGCACGACACAGTTGGCCTTGACCCACACGGCATGGCCAATCATTGTCGAAGACTTGCGCGCCACGGTGATGGGCTTGATGGCTCCAGTGGGGCACACCGTGGAGCACTCGACACACTCGGGACGGCAGGCTCCGCGCTCAAAGCTCAATTCGGGCTGCATGAGGCGCATCGGGTCGGTCGAGGGACGCAACACGCCATTGGGGCACTTGGCCACACACAACTGGCAAGCGGTGCAATGCTGGGCGAATTGCTTGGCACTGACCGAACCCGGAGGCGTGATGGGCGTTGACCGCTTGGCAGGCTCTTTGTCCTGGATGACAGCGAGACCGCCATCCACCTTCTTGGCGGCCTGGGCCAGAGCAACGTCGGCACCCACGATAGCCGTTCCCACGAGGAAGGCGCGGCGGGCCTTGTCGGTGGTAGCGGGATCATCGCCATCGGCCTTGACGGGCTGTGCTACAGCCTTGGGGTGCCCGTAATGCAGGGCACCAAAGTTACATTTCTCCAGGCAGTTGCCACAGGCTACACAGCGGGTGTAGTCCACTTGATGCGTCTTGAAGTCGATACAGGAAGCCTTGCAGTTCTTGGTGCACAGGCTGCAGGACTTGCACTTGTCGACATCAAAGTATACCTTGAGCCATGAGAACCGCGCCAGCTGGGCGAGAATGGTTCCCACGGGACAGATGGTGTTGCAATAGGTGCGTCCTCCCCGCCATGCCAGCACCACAACGATGATGAATGTGGCCAGGGCAATGAGGAAGGTGGGCAGACTCTTCATCCACACGTCCACGCCATAGAATGCATAGCTATCGACCCGCTCGGCAATCGATGCCAGCAGGTTATTGCCCCACTGATAGACGGGCAACAACAGGTTGGTCACCATGCGACCATAGCTGCTGTAGGGTGCCAGCAAGGCCACCAGCGAGTGCACGCCGGCGATAAAGGCGATGACAAACACGGCCAGCACACCGTAGCGCAGCCAGCGCTTCTCGGGACTAGCGGTAAAACGGTTTTTCTTGCTCTTGCCGTGAATCCACGAGACAATGTCCTGGAAAATGCCCAACGGGCAGATGACCGAGCAGTAGATGCGTCCGAAAATTAGGGTGAGCAGCACCAGTGCCACGATGACCACCACATTGAGGGCCAACAGGGCGGGCAGGAACTGGATGCGCGCCGTCCATCCCAAATAATGGTGCAGCACCCCGCTCACATCAAGAAACAGCAGCGTGACCAAGACCATCATGATGGCGGCCAACGTAATGCGAATTTTCCTTAGCATAACGATATAGAATGTGAAAGATTATTAGTTGAATGGGGCAAAGATAATTAAATTAATTGAAAGAGCCACGGGCTTCAACCGTTTTTTTACATTTCACAGGCAATAACATACGCATCTAAAAAAGACCGTGCCGGGTGCAAGCTGCCCTGGCACGGCCATTATCAATCAAAATGTCTTATAATCGACGTACTATCGTGAGTCGGCCGATTAGTCCTCGGGATTGGAAATCATCATATCGATGAGTAAGGTAACATCCGAGATGTTTACCTCGCCATCCTCGTTGAGGTCAGCAGCATCAAAGTTGATGGTGCTGGCATCCTGGCTCAGCATGTAATCGATGATAGCGGTAACATCCGAGATGTTTACCTGACCGTCATTATTGACATCACCGGGGATGAACTGGGGATCGGGAGGAGTTACCCAGTCACCGATGGTGAAGGGCACGGGATCATCCAGGAACCACATCCAGTTGGTCTCGGTAGCATAGGTGAAGTAAGGAGTGTAAACCACTGCATAATAGGTCTTACCCTGAGACATGTAGTAAGCAGAATAGTCACCGGTCAGGTCGAGGTTAACGATACCGCCGTCCTCGATCTCAACGTTGCTGGCCGTCTTGGTAACGATGGGGCTGTAAGTGCCATCAGAGTTCTTGCTAACGATACCATACTTCAAGGTGCCATTCCAAACACCGCTCAGCGACTGAACGTCGATGCTGAGGCGCAGGTCATTGGCGGGCATGATCTCGGCCACCTTGTTCACGTTCTTAACAACAACGCCACCAACGCCGGTCGTATCGGGGCAGATGCCGATGATGGCAGCCTGGTTGGTGTTGAAACCTGACTTATAGGGGTCGTAGTCATAGTTGGGCCTGGGTGAGAGCAGCTCCCAATCAAAGTAGGTATTGTACTCCTCGGGCTGGAAACCCCAGTTGATGTGTACCTTACCGTTGCTGTCGTAACCATCGAGAACGAAGGCGTGGCCGATGTTGCAGGCGTTACCGCTGTTGTCGATAGTCCTGTAGCCCATGTAATAGATGGGACGACCGTTGTCGATCTCGTTGTACATCATGTTATACCATACGCTGTCGTTGTACTCGTAGCTGGACTTCTGAACATACTGGATGTTGGAGTTGAAGTCAAAGAAAGCGATCATACCGCGGATCACATTCCTCAACAGAGCGTCACTGCTCTCGCCCGAATAGATGGTGTGGAAAGCAACACCTACTTCATAAACCAGCTCAGAAACAGCCTGAGCGTTATAAGCGGTCTCGCCATAACCATTCCTCATCTGAGAGTAGTTGTAGGAATAGTCATCGAACTTGGCATAAGCGGTCATCTCATTGCCATCGAGCATGTAGTTGTAACCGAACTCGCCGAAGCCACGTGACGGGTACCTCAGACCCTTCATGATGGTCGAGAAAGCCACAGGCACACAACCGGCATAGCAGCGGCCATTGCTGGTCAGGGCATGGGGCGAAGCGGGGCAGTTGTTGTTGTAGGGAGGGAACTGGTGCCAGTGAACCTCACCGCAGAGGGGATAAACACCGTAAGGCTGCAGATCATAGGTCAGCTTGGGCATCTGGGCTGCATCGGGATGAACACGCATCCACTCCATGCGGTCCTGATAAGCCTGGAGCATCTCGCGCAGGGGTGCGGGAGCCTCGTTCATGTCAAACGAACCCTTGTCGCTGTAACCCAGAATCGGGGTCGACATGTCATCACCGGCAACAATCACGAAACCCTGGTTGCCGTCACGGTTAAACACGTAGTAGTCATTCATGCCCTTGGTATTCCTACCAACATAGTTCAAACGCATGTTGGTAGCACCCGATGCATTGAAAGAGTGGGATTTAGCAGCAAACTGCTTGGCTGTTGCCATGGCCTGGTCAACAGTCACAACCTTAGCGTCAATGCCCTGTGCGCACAACGCGAGCACTGATAAAAACAGTAAAAACTTCTTCATAATAGTATTTAATATTAAATAACAATAGTGATTAGGACACAATAGTATTGATTAGAAGGTTAATTTCAACCTTTCAAATGAATGCCTAAAGAATAAGCCAGTAACATCAAAAGTCCTGCTGATTGCCTATTGGAACCAGCAATCAATGATAACTCCTCACAATTCTTATTATATTCACGGCCACAAATATAGACCAATCACTTGGATTGCCCAAATAATTTGCCCAAAATATTATAAAAATCCACATTATTATATATTAAATCAAGGTGAGTTAATTAGAATTCATGGGGCAATGAAGAGATTACCTCCTGACGTTAAATATACCAAATAAAAAACAAACACCCCGTTTCACAACGCGATGTTCATTTAGGATGAATAGTATTAATATTTCCAACTTTGCGGCAAAGTTACTGCTATTTTCAGATACCCGCAAAATTTCAAATGCAAAAAATTGTTATAATAGGTTAACTGATTTCGGTAGGGTGAAAATCAAACCGGGAACTCGCATGAGTCCCCGGTTCAATACTGTATTCCATGGGGCCTATCTAGGGATAGACCCGAATTCAATCAGCACAAACGTCTTAATTGTTAATCAGCATATCGATCAGCGAGGTGAGATCGGCAATATTGATCACGCCATCGCCCTCCAAGTCGGCTGCGTCGAAGTTGATGGTGACGGTGTCGCCATTGAGCATATAGTCAATCAACGTGGTCACATCCGAGATGTTCACAATACCATCCTCGTTCACATCACCGGGTGCAATCTCGGGCTCCTCGGGCTCCCAGGTCGCCTCGTAGCTGATCTCGACATCGTCGATGAAGCAGTATTCTGAGCTGCTACCCGCGGTCTTGATGCGCAACATGATGGGTGCATTGGTGGGCAGATTGGTAATTACAGCCTTACCCGTTTCTCCTGCCTTAACATAGAAGTCATAGGGATAAGAATCCAGTCCCCTCCAGCGTCCACCGTTATTGAGCGAATACTGCGGTGTGACGGTAACGCCAGCTGACGTGGGATTGTAGATCTTGATGGTCACGACCTTAGGAATCTTGTTCAGGTTCTCGACGGTGTTGAAGTAGCTGCCGTTCTTCATGGCAACAACATGGCCTCCACCCACTTGGGCTGTATCTACAACGGCACAGTTATAGAAATCCCAGTTGGCATAGACGCCGGCCACGCCACGCTCGTTGAGGCTAGCACCCACAGGCATCTTCTCAAAGTCCTCGATCGAGAACTTTGAATTGTCTTTCACCACATCAAAGGTGATGATGCTGTCGGCCTCGGTGATGTTGACAAAAGCATACTGGCTCAACTTGCCGTCCCAGGTGCGCAGGTTGGGCTGTGTAGCGTTGGTGATTGAGGTGACCTTGCCAACACCAGGGAAGGGATCGTTATAACTGTCGTTCAGTCCACTGAACTTGGCACGGAGCAACTCATAGTACATGTGGTTGGGATTGGAGTTGACCAGATTGTTTTCCCAAACCTCGACATTGGTCGAATCGACACGCCAGATGAGCATGCCAGGGCCAGCAAGGTTCTTGTCCCACTTAATGCGCTGGCGGTTCTCGATGATGAAGTATTCACCATCATTGGCAGTGTTCATGCGGTAACCCGTATTGCTCTTTTCAAGGGCAGGCACAGTGATGGTACCCTCGCCCTCGATGAGGACGGGCTGTGCAAAGCCCAGGGCATAGCGCTCAAACAGGCTGTAGCCTGCGGGGTTGCGGCCGTTGTTATTCTTGAAACCGCTGGCCATGATCGACCAGGTCATGGGATGCGTAAGGTTGGTACCACCGCTGCCAAGGCCATCGGCGTCATAGAAGTCGGGCAGACCCAAGCAATGGCTGAACTCGTGGCAGATGGTTCCAATGCCAGCCACGTTATTATAATTGATATAGTACTCATTCTCTTCGCCAATCATGTTGGTCGAGCAGGCATAGAGCTTGAAGTTCACACCATCAAGCACGGGAGACTCGGTGAAATCCTTCATGTGAGGCCACAGATAATCCCTGTTGTTGGAACTATAGTCCGAACCATGACCGGCAACGAGAAAGAACACCATATCGGCAGTGCCGTCCTCATCGGTGTCATACTGGCTGAAGTCCACTTCAGGGTCAAGTGCCTCGAGAGCGGCAAAGAAGATGGAGTCGCAGTTGAACTGGTGGGCATCGGTGCAAGCGAAGGGAACGTCCACGGGACCCAGGATGTCGAAGTGCGGGTCAAACTGCTGGAACGAATTGTCATAGTAATAGTCGCGCACACTGCCCATGCATTCAACCTTGGTGCCTGCGGGAAGCGTGAAACCCTGGTAGTCATGACCGTTGATCATCTGCTCATAGAAATCCTCAGGCGTGAAGTTCCAGGGAACATAGTCAGCAAACTTCCTGTCGGTGTAGTTGATGAGGATGATCAAGCCACGGAACTTGCTGTAGTCCATGTGGCCACCGTGACCGATGCCGCGAATCAACTCGTTGCGGTGCTTGAGCAGATTGGTGCCACGCTCTACCATAGCCTTGCTCTTCAGGCCCTTGGGCACTGCAGCGAGGAAGGCCTGGTCGGCAGTGGTGCGGTTGTCACGCGCGATGCGGTCACTGGCAACCAGCTGGTCGCCCACGACGCGGGCATAGGTGTAATAACCGGCCTCGTTCTTGACCACGGTGTAACCATCGATGGTGGTCAGGTAGTTCAGGAACTCGTCGCCATGCAGCGTTACGGTGAGGGTCGTGCCATCGGGCTGAGTCAGCTTCGACGGGGTGGGATCGGCGGGTGTAGCGTGTGCCATTGCAAACACCAATCCCATTGCAAACAGTAATAATAGTTTTTTCATGCCGTTAAGTTTTTAGAATATTAGACAAAAAATTTATTAGATACAAGTGCAAAAAGAGGCTGTGTCAATAATCCTGCTAAAGGATCGTGACACACCCTCTTCCTCGTTATGATGTCAATCTAATTAAAATCGATACAATAGTATTAATTAATAATCTTTTCTATAATCATGTTGACGTCGGCAATATTGACCTCGCCATCGTCATTGACATCGGCGGCCGACAGAGCGTCGGCAGTGGGAGCGCTAGACAATATCACGTCGATTACCGAATTGACGTCGGCAATATTTACCTCGCCGTCACCGTTCACATCGCCCTTGAGGCCCTCGAACTCCCAATACTCGTCATAGTACAACTGGAGGTCATCAAGGTAACATTTTGCCCTGGAGTTGCCTGATACCTGATTGATGCGCAGCATGACAGGTGCGGTGGTGGGAATTGAAATCGTCGTGGACTTAGTCGTTTTGCCACTAACCCTGAATGTGCCAACAGTGGGTTCTTCCCAAGTCTCACCTTTATCAAACGAGTAAGTGAGCTTGAAACCAGCTTCAGTAGAAGTGGGGTTAAAGATCGTGAAATGCACGGCGTAGGGCTTCGCCTTTAATGGAGCGGTCGTAGCCAACATGCTGGGCGTCTTCATGCCCACGGCACGCTGTCCATTGCACTTACCCGCACCAGGCTCACTGACTCCGCACTTCGAGAAGTCCCAACTGCAGAAAGCACCGGGAATGTTCTTGGAATAATCTTCGGTAAGAACAGGCATCGCCTCAAAATCCTCAACAAGGACTTGAGGATCGAACTTCTGCAACGTGAAGGAGATGGTCTGGCCGTTCTCGGCAATATCCTTAAAGATGAAATCGTTGTAATTCTGGTCCCAAGTGAGCACACTGGGATCGGTGAAGTTGGTGATCGAGGTTACACCTGCGGCACCAGGGAACGGGTCGGTGTCGCTGTCCCTGCCCGTGTAACTGGCCCTCAGCAGTTCATAATACATGTGCTTGGGATCGCAGTTCACCGTGTTCTGCCACCACACGCGCACATTGCTGGAGTCAACGCGGGCAACCATCATACCATGTCCGGGGAGGTTTCTGTCCCACTTGCCCGCCTGACGGTTTTCAATCAAGAAGAACTCATCCTGGTTGGGTGTATTCAAGCGATACCCAACATTGTCTATATCAAGCGGTTGCAGCTCATACTCACCTGCCTCATCGAGGAGTTGCGGCGTGGTAAAGCCCAACGAGTAGCGCTCATAAAGGCTGTAACCCACGGGGTTGCGGCCAAAGTCGTTGCCGCTGCCGCCGGCCATGATAGACCACTGCCCGGGGTTACGGCTCTCACCGCCGCTGCCCTCATAGTCGGTGTCATACAGGTCGGGCAGACCCAGCACATGACCGAACTCATGGCAGAAGGTACCGATACCGTTCACGCTGGAGTAATAGCCTTCCCAACCGGCAATCTCGGTCGAGCAGGCGTAAAGTCCGAACATCACGCCATCGTGGGCGGGTGCATTGTAGAGGTAGTACATGTGCGGCCACAGGTAGCTCTCATCGTTGCCGCCATAGTTGGCCGAGAAGCCTGCTACCAGGAAGAACACCATGTCCACATAGCCGTCGCCATCGGTATCATACTGGCTGAAGTCCACCTCACTGTCGATGGAATCCAATGCAGCGTAGAAAATGGCGTCACTCCTTGACGTGCTCTGGGGATACCTGCACGAGTAGGGCACATTAACGGGTCCCACCACATCAAAGTGGGGGTCGAAGATGTGATTGGAGTTGTCGTAATAGTAGTCACGCACACTACCCGTCATGTGGACACGCCTGTTGTTTAAGGTATAACCAGTGTAGTCGTGCGTGTTGACCATATCGTCATAGAAATCGCCGGGCTCGGCCATCGAGAATTTCTTATCGCTGTAGTTGATAAGGATAATCAGACCGCGAAAGTTATCGTAGTCCATCATGCCATCGGCACCCACACGGCGCATAGCGCTGTTGCGGCGGCCCAACATTTGCGTTCCGGCCGAGGCCTGCGTTCTGTCGGTCAGTCCTTTAGGAATCGATGCCAATGCAGCCATGTCGGCAGCGGTGCGTTGCGACAGGTCGCGGGCAATGCGGTTGCCGGCCACCAGGCGGTCACCGTCGAGACGGGCATAGGTATAGAAACCTGCCGCATTCTTCACGATCGTATAGCCATCGCTGGTGGTCGTGAAATGGAAGAATTCGTCACCATGCAATGTAATGGTGAGCGTTGAGCCGTCAGGTTGAGTCACCTGAACGGGCAGGGGGTCGGCTGGGATAGCTTGCCCAGCAAGGTACAATAGCCCCAAAGCAATAAACATGAATATTTTCTTCATAACTTTCCTTGAATAATTGGGTATGGTTACATTAGTTCAAAATTATGTCAAGCACCGCATTGACATCGGCAATATTGATTTCCTCGTCTTCGTTGACATCGGCCCTCTTGAGCGTCTCCTCGTCAACGGTCCTGCCGAGGATAATGTCGATGATAGCATTGACATCGGCGATATTGACCTCGCCATCACCATTCACGTCGCCCTTGATGTAGGGTTCGGGTCCGCCAGGTTCTCCATTGTAGTAGAACGTGAGGTTGTCAACATAGTTGGCCACATTCATGTTGCCGGCACGCTGATAGATGCGGAAACGAGCGGGCTGATGATTGTTGAGGTTGAGCAACCAATAAAGATTGGTCTCGGACTTGCCGGGAGCCTCGGCAGCGTCGGTGCCCTTGGACGACATGGCCGTCACCCAGATGGGATTGCCGGCGGCATCGTTCTCGACGGTGTATTCGAGCGAATACTTGGCTACGGTCGATGACATGTTGAACACAAGCATGCTAGCCATATAGAAATTGTAATAGACGGGGCTTGTGCTGTAGAACAGGCTGGGCGTCTTCATCATCACACTGTGCTCACCCCTGGCCTTTTCCTCGCCAGGTGCGCGCACACCAGCCTTGTTGAAGGTCCACGTGGCAAAGTTGCCCTGGACATTCTGGTCGGTTGTTCCGGTCGATGCGGGCATCGACTCGAAGTCCTCGACAATCGCCGGCACTTGTCCCTCTCTCATCACATTGAAAGTGATGACACCATCGTTCTCGGCAATGCCGACCAGGTTGAACTCGTTGGCGGTGCCGTTCCATGTGCGCAAGCTAGGGAAAGACTCATTGTTGAGCATGATATTGCCCGAGGTGCCAGGGAACGGGTCGCTGGGAGAGTCGCCCGAGCTTGAGTTGCCTGCCCTCAACAATTCATAATACATGTGATCGGGGTTGCAGTTCACCTTGTTCCTGTTCCAAATGTTGACATTTGAACTGTCAACACGCGTCACCAGCATGCCATGGCCAGGCAGATTGGCATCCCAACCGGTCCTCTGGCGGTTCTCGATGGTGAAGAACTCTCTGCTCAGAGGGGTGCGCAGGATGTAGCCCTCGCGCGAGGTATTCACCGGATTAAGGGTGTAAGCACCCGGCTCGGTGATGGTTTGAGGGTTAGCCCAGCCCAGGGTATAACGCTCATAGATGCTATATCCAATGGGTGCACGGCCATACTCATAGTCGCCGCCGTTAGCCATAATGTCCCAGCCGCCGGGATCGTGGCTGTTGCCACCAGTGTCGGCATAGTCGGTATCATAGAAGTCGGGCAGGCCGAGCACATGAGAGAACTCATGGGCAACCGTGCCGATACCCTCGACAGCTACCGTGTTGGGAGAAGCCTCAAAGCCGTACAGCTCGGTCGAGCTGGCATAGCGGTCAACCTTCTTGCCGTCCAGATAAATGTAAGAACCGCCCAGGTTAGAGGCATGAGGCCACAAGTAGCCAGCATTGTTGCCCGAGAAACTCGATGAATAGCCTGCAACCAGGAAGTAAACCATGTCAATCAGGCCGTCATTGTTGTTGTCATAGATCGTGTAATCGATGTCATCGTTAGCCTTCTTCAGGGCATTGACAAAAATCGTGGGCGCCATGCTGTTGCACTGATTGGAACGGGCGTCATAAACGACAGAGCCGCCATAGGTCGCACGATAGGGGCCATAGACGTCAAAGGGGGGCTGGAAAGCGCCATTGGACTGGTCGTTGAAATAGTCACGCACGCTGCCGGGACAAGACACGTCACGACCGGTCCACGGGTCATGGAAGCCCGTAAAGCCCTCGCTGCTGAACATATCGGTATAGAACTCAGCCGGCGAATCGGCGGTAAAATTCTTGTCGGAGAAATCAATCAGAATCACCAGACCACGGAAGGTGGAAAAGTCAAAGTCGGACAAATCCACATTACGTTTCACCCGGCGAACGTGACCCTGGGCCTCCATTTCCTCGTCCACCAGATGCTTGGGCAGACTGGCCAGGAACGATAACTCGGCGGCGTTGCGGTCCTCGGCATTGTGGGCCAGCACCTGGGTGGGTACCAGATTCATGCCGTCGCGCTGGGCATAAACATAGGCACCGGCGTCGTTGAGCAGGATGGTATAGCCATCGGCTGTAGTATTGAAGTGATAGAACTCGTCACCCACGAGGCTGACCGATACCATGGTACCGTCGGGCTGTGGCATCAAGACTGATCCGCGATGAGCGGGATTGGCAACAACCTGAAAGCATACCAGGGCAGCCAACAAGAGGAAAGATAATTTTCTCATTTTTATTATGTTTCGTTACGTTTTTGGTCTGTTTTTAAAGCTAAAGCTACAACATGAGCGAATGAACATCCAAGCATTTGGGACCATGGCACACAAACATGCAGCCTGCAAATATACTACTATTTTTCACAACTATGGCTTAAATAATGGTTAAATGTCGATTTATATGAGCATATCCCGACAAAACGGAATCTTTTTTTGCCAATAAATGAATGTTCCACGATTTATCAACATTTATGTTAAGTTTTGAACAATTCACCCATTTTAACGGAGTTTTTAGCCTTTTTTTAAGCAAAAATATGTTTCTTTGCATCCGTGAAACATCGCGCAAGCCAAAAAGCTTGATTTAAGGCACTGGCGAAGTTATCCAAACACCGTGTAAACCGGAAACCAATGGTTGAGGCAACATCGGTGTTATTTAGACATCATTTGACAACAATACCTACTCATGGGAAAAATCATAGCTATAGCTAACCAAAAAGGCGGAGTGGGCAAAACCACTACGTCTATAAACCTGTCGGCGGCCCTGGCCGCCAGCGGCAAACGTGTCCTCCTCATCGATGCCGACCCCCAGGCCAACGCGACCTCGGGACTGGGCATCGAGGCCAAGGACATGTCCTCGACCATCTATGAATGCCTGGTTGACGAGTACCCCATCCAGAGCGCCATCATCGGCACCTGCGTTGAGGGGCTCCAACTGCTGGGCTCACGCATCGACCTGGTGGGCGCCGAGCTCGAACTTGTTGAAAAACAAGGGCGTGAGCGCGTGCTGGCCAAGGCTCTGCAACAGGTTAAGGACGACTACGATTTCATCATTATCGACTGCAGCCCGTCGCTGGGTCTCATCACCGTCAATGCACTGACCGCGGCCAATAGTGTCATCATCCCTGTCCAGGCCGAGTATTTTGCCCTGGAGGGCATCAGCAAACTGCTGAACACCATCCGCATCATCAAGGCCAAGCTGAACGCCAGCCTGCGCATCGAGGGCTTCCTGCTCACGATGTATGATGCACGGCTCAGACTCGCCAACGAGATTTATGAGGAGCTGAAGGGCCACTTCGGCAACATGGTCTTCAACACGGTGATTCCGCGCAACATACGCATCAGCGAGGCACCGAGCCACGGCATACCGGTCACCCAGTATGACCCCACCTGCCGCGGTGCCACGAGCCACATGCAGCTGGCCGAAGAAATCATTGCCCGCAACAAATAACCCTGAATATCAACCCTACCAAATAGAAAAGAATAAATGAAAGGCAAAGCACTCAAACGCGGTCTCGACTCACTGATCACCGACTTGGATGTCATCCAGACCGAAGGTTCGTCGGCCATCAACCAGATACCCATCGACCAAATCACGCCCAACCCCGACCAGCCCCGTCAGGTCTTTGACGAGGAGGCGCTCGAGGAACTGGCGACAAGTATTCGCGAGCTGGGCATCATCCAGCCCCTGACGCTGCGCAGTATGGGCGACAACACCTACCAGATCATCTCGGGTGAACGTCGCTACCGCGCGTCACTGCTGGCTGGCCTGAACTCGGTGCCGGCCTACATCCGCACCGCCAACGATAGCGAGGTGACCGAGATGGCCCTGATCGAGAACATCCAGCGCGAGGACCTCAACGCCATCGAGATCGCGCTCACCTTCAGGAAACTCATCGACCAGTATCACCTCACCCAGGAACGCTTGAGCGAGCGCATCGGCAAGAAACGCGCCACGATCGCCAACTTCCTGCGCCTGCTCAAATTGCCCGCCGAGGTGCAACTGGGCCTGCACGACCACACCCTGGACATGGGTCACGCACGCGCCCTGCTCTCGCTCGATGACCCCAAACTGCAGTTGAAACTCTACAACGAGACCATCAGCAAGGGATTGTCGGTTCGCCAGGTGGAGCAACGCGCCAAGCAGATGCAGCAGGCCGCCAACAACGAGCGAGCCCAGCAGGAAGGTGCAGCCAAGCCCGTGAATGTCAAGGACTATGAAATTCTGCAGAAACACTTGGCATCGGCATTTGGCGTACCCGTGAAGTTCAGCTGCGACAAGTCGGGAAAAGGCAAAATCACCTTCCCGTTTGCCGACGAGGCCCAACTCGAGAAAATCATCAGCATCTTTGACAGTTTAAAGAACTCCTGAACCGAAATCCAGTGGTGAACACGTCCCAATCATATCGCTCGAGCTGGCATCGCCTGATTACCGTCATGGTGATGGTGCTGCTGTGGCAATGCCTTGTCGCCCAGACGACGGGGACGGCTGCACCCGGCGACACCACAACAACTGCAACAGGCAACACCGGCAGACTGCTCCAGCGACGCCCAGTCACGCTGAGCGATACGGCTCGGATCGACGACGGCCAGCGTGTGCGTGTGGTCAACGCATCGGGCGATACCATCACCTTTGCTTCGATTGACTCCATCAGGGGCATCGAGGGCGTGGAAATCCTTGCCGACACCACGGCGTCGCCGGTGCTGGGCAAGGTGCGCACCTTCAACCCCGACCCGCAGCGGGCCCTGTGGATGTCGGCCCTGTGTCCCGGACTCGGACAGATTTACAACCGCCGTTACTGGAAACTGCCCATCGTGGTAGGTGCCTTTGTGGGACTGAGCTATGGTGCCTCGTGGAACAACCGCATGTACAAGGACTATTCCAAGGGCTACCGCGACGTGATGGACGATGACCCCGACACACGCAGCTACATGGACTTCTTCCCGCCTACGGTCAAGGAGAGCGACCTGGATGTGGCCTGGCTGCAAAAGGTGATGAAGAACAAGCGCGACTACTACCGGCGTTACCGCGAGATTTGCGTCATCGCCATGCTGGGCGTGTACCTGATTAATATCGTGGATGCCTATGTGGACGCATCGCTGGCCCACTTCGACATCTCACCCGACCTCACGCTGGATGTTGCCCCCACGGCCATCGACAGCGGCGTGACCGGCGGACGGCTGCCCTCGTTGGGGCTGCAATGTGCCTTCAGCTTTTGAAGGTTTGAACCGATTATAACAAAAAAGACAATATGACAAGACAACGACTTCTCATTGGACTTCTCATGACGCTGCTGGCAGCATCGACAGTGCTGGCGGCAACGCGCGAGAAAAACAACATCCTCACGTTGAAGAACTCGATTACCGACGACGACATCGTCTTCCCCGAGAGTTTTGACACCGACGTGCACAAGATGATGACCAACTGGTATCTGCAGAACTACACGGTGCTGGATGCCGAAGTGGAAAACAAGTCATACGGCGAGGTAAACGAGGAAACCTACATCCGCAGGCTTGCTGCCATTCCCTCGGTCATCGAGATGCCTTACAACCAGATTGTGCGCAAACACATCGAGCGCTACGTCTATCGCAGCCGCACCCTCATCGAGGAAATGCTGGGCATGAGCCTCTATTACATGCCCATCTTTGAACAGGCCCTGGAAAAAGAAGGTTTGCCGCTCGAACTCAAGTACTTGCCTATCGTTGAAAGCGCGCTCGACCCCAATGCGGTGTCGCGTGTGGGAGCCGCCGGTCTGTGGCAGTTCATGATTGGCACGGGCAAGGGTCTGGGACTGGAAGTCAACTCGCTGGTTGACGAACGCCGCGACCCCTACCGCTCGAGCGCCATGGCCGCCAAATACCTCAAGAACCTGTACCAGATCTATAACGACTGGTCGCTGGCCATCGCCGCCTATAACTGCGGCCCCGGCAACGTCAACAAGGCGCTGCACCGCAATGGTGGCACGGGCGACTTTTGGGACATCTATGAGTACCTGCCCCGCGAGACCCGCGGCTATGTGCCCGCTTTCATCGCCGCCAACTATGCGATGACCTACTACAAGCAGCACAACATCAGCCCGTCGCTGGCGCGCAAGCCGCTCATCACCGACACCGTCAGCGTGAACCGCCGCATCCACTTTGCACAGATTGCCCAGGTGCTCAACATGCCCATCGAGGAAATCCGCACCTTCAATCCCCAGTACCGCGCCGATGTCATCCCCGGTGACAATCACCCCTACACGCTGGTGCTGCCGTCACAGCAGGTCTACAGCTTCATCATGAGCCAGGACAGCATCGACAACTACCGCGATGACCTGTATGCACATCGCGAGGTGGTTGAGCCCGGCGGTGAGACGGCCACGGCCGAGGAGTACCTCACGGGACGCACATCCCGGGGCGACATACGCACAATCACCCACAAGGTGGGCCGCAACGAGACCGTCTCATCGATTGCTGCAAAATACGGCATGACCACCGACGAGCTGATGACCCTGAACAACATGAGCAGCGAGCGTGTGCGCCGTGGCGACAACCTCAAGGTGAAAGCCCCCAGTCACAGCAACGCCAGCGCCGACAACGAGGAGACCGGCATCATGGAAGCCAGCAGCAGCACAACAACCAACGAGGACATGGCTGCCAATAGCCTGGTTGCCGAGAGCGAGCAAGAGCAATTTGACGAGGTGAAGGACATCGAGCGCAAAGCCGCCGAGAAAGAGCCCTACAAGCGTTCCTATACCGCCAAGGCCGACAGCGAGCCCGCCGTCAAGGCGACCACCAAGAAATCATCGGCTAGGGACGATGACCAGGCTACTCGCCGCCAGGCCTCGAAGACCAACTCAAGCAGCTGGCGCTCACGCAATGCCAAGTATAACGAGAGGGAGTCTAGCCGCAAGTCCAAGGACCGTAAAGAGACTGCCGAACGCAGCTCCAAGAGCTCCAAGAGCAAGGGCAAGAAGCACTCCAAGCCACAGCAGCCCTCCGAGGTGACCGTCCAGAAGGGCGAATCACTCACCAAGATTGCCGAGAAGACAGGTGTGTCGGTCAAGGACATCGAACGCGCCAACGGCATCGATGACGGCAACAAGATCAAAGCCGGTGAAAAGATCAAAATCCCCACCAAGGAAGAAGCCCGCAAGGCTGCTGCAGCCGAGAAGAAGGGCAGCAAGTCCTCGACAGGCAAGAAGTCGGGGAAGGGCTCAGCCGACAAGTCGTCGAGCAAGAAGTCGTCAAGCAGCAAGTCTTCGTCATCGTCAAGCAAATCTTCTTCCAGCAAGAAGAAATCCAAGAAGAAATAACACTTTTTCATCATTTATCATTCTATGCGACACGCGCCAGCAGCATCCTTGCCACTGGCGCGTGTTATTTCATTTTGGGGACGGGACGTCAGCTAATGCCCTCGGTCAAATCCACAATCACCTCACGGGCAATCAGCAGACCGGCCGCCGCAGGGACAAACGCGTTGCTGCCAGGCTGTTTCTTGCCATCGACATAGACGGGCACATCAGGGTTCCAGCGCGGCTCCTCCTCGCTATAGACGCACTTGAAGTGGTGGATGCCCTCGCGGTGCAGCAGCTTGCGCAGCATGCGCGCCAGCGGGTCGATGCGCGTCGCGTCAAAGTCCGCCACACGAAAGGCCATAGGGTCCATCTTGTAGGCCGCGCCCATCGAGCAGATGTGCGTCACACCCAGGCGCAGGCAGCGCCGTGCAATCTCCATCTTGGCCGTAATCGTGTCCAGGCTATCGACCACGTAATCGAAGGCCTTCATGTCGATTTCATCGGCATTTTCGGGCAAATAAAACATCTTGTGGGTCGTCACCTTGCACCGCGGATTGATGTCGCGCACACGTTCGGCAGCCACGTCCACCTTGGCCCGCCCGATCGTGCTGTGCAGGGCAAAAATCTGACGGTTGATGTTCGACACGCTCACCGTGTCATCATCAATCAGGTCCAGCGTCCCCACCCCACTACGGGCCAGCGCCTCGACCACGTAGCCGCCCACGCCGCCGATGCCAAACACCGCCACACGGCTCTGGGCCAGCCGCTCCATCGCCAGGGCGCCCAGCATCAACTCCGTCCGCGCGAACGGGTTCTCCATACCATTCTGGTCATTTTCCATCTCTGTCAACGTCAATTTTGACCGCAAAATTACTATAACCACCCTCAACAACAGCCTCAATCCAAGCAAAAAAACGCATTTTGACAAAAAATGTCCGTTTTTTTGCCACCAATTCAAAAAATTGACTTACCTTTGCACCCGCTCTGACGCCCAGATGGCGGAATCGGTAGACGCGTTGGTCTCAAACACCAATGGGGTAACACCCGTGCCGGTTCGACCCCGGCTCTGGGTACAGAAAACTAAGCGTAAGGCGCTGAAACTCAATGAGTTTTGGCGCCTTTTTCTATAATCTACTGGAACATTACTGGAAAAATATATCTCTTTCTGTTTCTGTGGCGCAATGGTAATGATTCCATTCAAATTGGTGAGGGTTAGGCGCGTGTACCTATAAAAGTGTGTAAAAAGTCCCTCGTGCTCTGGAGGGCACGAGGGATAGATTTTTGGACAATGATTTGTGGTTAATTCCAGGTGCCGCTGAGCAGGAAGTCGATCAGAGCGGTCACGTCGGCAATGTTCACGTTGGTGTCAAGGTTGCAGTCGGCCGCCTGCAGGTTGATGTTGGCATCATCATTGCTCAGCAGATAGTCGATCAAGGCGGTCACATCAGCGATATTCACCACAGTGTCTTTATTCACGTCGCCGCGCACAAACGCAGGTTCCACATATTTCACGAATGTAATGGGATTGAACTTCAATGCGCCTTCAACCTTGCAGATAATGCCATAGACATTGTAATTGCCAGTGGCAGGCTGATTCACAGCCCACAGGACGTCGGTCAGTCCAATGGTCGTTCCATCGGGCAGCGGCAACGAGCGGATGGGGAAAAAGCTCTTAGTCACATTCTCGATGTAAACATAGGCGTTGAGCATGCTCTCATCCACGGCTCCGGTGAGTTTTTGGGGAGCTGCCAGAGCGACATTGGTCTCACCGCTGGCGCTGAGGCCGGCAGCATCGGTAAACTTCACCCAGTTGTCATTGCTGACCTTAGTGGCGCTCCACCCCTGGGTCAGCACCTGGCCGTTCTCGAAGGTGGCGCCAGCCACGTTGGTGATCTGGCCATAGCCTGTAGCGTCACGCACGAACAGGAAGCCATAGTTATAAAAGGTAACAACAGCGTCCCCGTTGAACACAAACTTGGCATTGTCCTCAAGCGCATTGGCCTCGGAGATGAGGGTCACAGCAGCCGGAGCACTGGCATCATCATAGGTGAAGGTTGTCTTGGGATAGAATTGCTCGGTAAAGTATTGGTTTCCACCATAGACAGCACTGGGCACACTGGTCTTCACGCCATAGAAAGAGCCCGTGCCTGAAACCGTCCCCGCTTGCGTTACCTTGACCATGAGTGCAAGGTTGCCGCCGGCATAGGCAAAGGGAGTATCGAAGTTGACAGCGATCTGAGATTCACCCTGAGTCATCGGGAGTGCGCCCACTAGAGTGAGGTTGCTCTCAGGGATGCGGAAGGGCGAGATGGTGGAATACTCCGATTCATCGACCACACCCAGGAAAAAAGAGAGTTCACCGCCATTCATCACACTGCCGCCCTCGTTAGCGATATAGAACGTCAGCCCGGTAATGTTTTTGCCCTCCAGCTGAGTGAGTTGGCCAGCAGGATAAATCACCTGGCCAAAGTAGGGCGGGTAGTTGAAGTAGGCGGCACGGAACGGAATGTACTGATTGGTGTCAGTGCCATCGGCAACAGTCAATTGAGCGGCCTGGGCAGCTAATGCTATAGCGGCCACAGCCATTAAAGTAAAAATTTTCTTCATTTTTATTGACACTAAAATATTTAAGTTAATAATTAATTGGATTCTCTGTAAATCAACTCGTTGCTTCAAAACCGGGTGACCAATAAACATTCATTGCAGTTTTTTTATATTCAGTAACCTAATGACCTTAGTACACCGCTATTGATAAGACCTATTTCATAAACACTTGACCAATACTTGGTCATCAACAAGTAAGAATTGCACAATCACGCTACAAATTTAGTCAAAATTTGTGCAAGTCGAACACAAAAGCACATAAAATGTGATTTTGTTGAGGCGCCGCCAAATTTATCAAGAAGTTGTGACAAATAACAATATAGGCACAAATTTTATCCAAGTTTCAAAAAGTAGCTTAGCCACTTTAAAAAACTTGAGGTCCGGGAGTACTACAAAACAAAAAAACTTGATAAATATTTTGTCATTTTGGAGAAAAAATGTAAAATTTGCAGCGCAAAACGATTGGTTTTGTTCCCAGTTACTATCAAAATGCTATCTTTGATATCGTGTGAAAGGAGATAGGATTTCACACTGTAGTCAAGAGGTGTGATACTATACTTGGGACCGGAATAGAAATTATTGATAGGATATTGAATGTGAAATCTGTTAAAATCCATATAGTACTATTATTGCTATGTGTCCTGCTGGTTTCTTGCTCATCCAGTGAGAAGAAGTACCGCATCGGGGTGTCGCAGTGCTCTGACGACATCTGGCGCGACAAGCAGAACTCTGAGCTGCAGATCGGCGCCTATTTCCACGAGAATGTGGAACTGAGGTTTGCTGTGGCATTTGACAGCGACGAGCGCCAAATCCAGCAGATTGACAGCCTCGTAAGCACTGGAATCGACCTGCTGATTGTGGCTCCCAACCAGGTATCGACGATTTCGCCGGCCATCGACCGCGCCTACGACAAGGGCATCCCGGTGATTGTGTTTGAACGCAAGACCAACACCAAGAAGTACACGGCCTATATGGGTGCCGACAACTACGAGATGGGTCACCTGATGGGCGAGTATGTCGCCACACGGCTCAATGAACGTGGCCGCATCATCGAGGTGATGGGCCTGAAGGGCTCTTCGCCCGCGATTGAGCGCCACAACGGCTTTAGGGAAGCCATCGCCCAGCATCCTGGCATCCAAGTGGTTGCAACCCTGCAGGGCGACTGGACCGAGCCGACGGCCTACAACACGGTCAAGCAGTGGCTCGACAAGAACATGGGTGAGAAGATTGACCTGGTGTTCGGCATGAACGACCGCACGGCGATGGGTGCCCGCAAGGCCTTTGAGGAGGCCGGAGTCGCGTTGCCGCTTTTCTGCGGCATCGATGGCCTGCCGGGCGAGAACGGCGGCATCCGCCTGGTAATGGATTCGCTGCTGGATGCGTCCTACATCTACCCCACCCACGGCGACCAGTTGCTGCAGCTGGCCGTGGACATCCTCGAGGGGAATCCCTATGAAAAAGAGACGAAGCTGATGTCGGTGCTCGTCACCCAGGAGAATGCCCGCGTGCTGCTGATGGAGAGCGAGGAAATCATGCGCCAGTCGCACAACCTCGAGCAGCTGCACGAGAAGGCCAGCCAATATCTCGACCAGTTGGGCAACCAGCGCACGCTCATCTTTGTGGCCCTGGCTGCCATATTCCTGTTGCTGGCATTGCTTGCCGGCATCTACATGTACTACCTGCAGCGGGCGCGCATCCAGGACGAACGCATGCAGATGGAGCGCGAGCAGCTGGACTTCTACACCCAGGTGAGCCACGAACTGCGCACGCCGCTGACGCTCATCCAGGGGCCGCTGGACCAGTTGTTAAGGACCAACGACTTCCGCACCGCCAGCGACAATGCGCGTGAACTTTTCACTATCGTTCGCCGCAATACTCAGCACCTTACCGGTCTCATCAACAAGATGCTGGATGCCCAAACCGGCGGCACAGTCACCGACGTCAATGCACATGTCGAGACGCAGCATCTTGCGCCTGCCGAATCGGCCGAGAACGTCAAGCCCGACGAGGATGCTCCCACTGTGCTCATCGTCGATGACAATGCCGATATCCGCATCTATCTGCGGTCTATCCTGCAAAGGCAATACCGCCTACTGGAGGCCGAGGACGGCAAACGCGGCCTGGAGTTGGCCCGCGAACAGGTGCCCGACCTGATCGTGTCGGACGTGATGATGCCCGTGATGAACGGCTTGGAGTTCTGCCAACAAGTGAAAAAGGACGACATTTCCTGCCACATCCCCGTCATCCTGCTCACTGCCAGGGCGCTGGAAAAGCATCAGATCGAGGGCTACGAGAGCGGAGCCGACGCTTACATCACCAAGCCGTTCTCGCCTGAATTGCTGCTGGTCCGCATCAGCAACCTGCTGCAGAGCCGCCATCAGCTCAAGGACCTGTGGGGCATGAAACCCGCAGCAGAACCTGTCGAAGCCCCCGCCACGATTGCTGCACCCGCCCCCACGCCCATCGAGGACGCCTTCATTTCCCGATTCAAGAAGATAGTGGAGGAACGACTGGCGGACAGCAACCTGAGTGTCGAGGACCTGGCTGCCGACATGGGACTGAGCCGTGTGCAGCTATACCGCAAGGTCAAGGCCTTGACAGGCAGCACACCGGTGGACCTGCTGCGCAAGGCAAGACTTGCCCAGGCTCAAAAGCTGCTGCAGGAGTCAACGCTGTCGGTTAGCGAAATCGCCTATAAGGTGGGATTCGCCTCTCCGTCCTATTTCACCAAGTGCTACAAGGACGAGTTCGGCACCGTTCCAGGCGAGGCACGCAAGTCCTGATCCCACCCAACAAATGCAATAATGCCCTCACGCCAAGCCACCAGGACGCTAAGTCTTTTAATATTGCTCGCAAGCGACTCGCAACAAAGCAATTTTCTCTAGGGCAGCAGCTGGTAGTGTTTAACGCCTCGAGACGCAAGATAATGTCTCTCTACTGGCCAAGTGATTGCTGACTCATTGAGATACAGAATACGCGTTAAGATAAGAGCGCCCTCCCGTGTGGGTAGAGCGCTCTTATCACATTCATGAGTCCCCGAATTAGAGGTTCAGATAGGCTTTCAAGGCTTCGACATACTCCTCGAAGGCTTTGCGTCCTTGCTCGGTAATCTGGCAGGTGGTGCGTGTCTTCTTGCCGACAAAGCCCTTGGTGACGGTGATGTAACCGGCATTGGACAGTTTGTCGAGCTGCACGCTCAGGTTACCTGCTGTAGACTCGGTCTGCTCCTTGAGGTAGACAAAGTCGGCCTCGTCCACGTTCATCAGGATGGACATCACCGCCAGCCGCAGCTGGGAGTGAAGGATGGGATCCAGCTCTTTCATCGCTGCAACTTGGCTTTACGGTTAATGATGTGACCTGGAATGATCATCATGCAGATGAAGGCAATGATGAACAACGGCAGAATCAGGTTGGCATACAAGGGAACCTCGGCCGCAATGCAGCAGACGATGAATATGCCGCAAGCCAGGCCGATTGCGCCACCTGCCACCAGCGATTTCTCCTTGATGATAATGCCCTGTGCCATCTCGGCCATAGGAACAATGATAAGTGCAAAAGCAAACATCATCTTCCACGCATCGTAGCCCTTGAGCAGTGAAAATCCCAGGCAGAACAGCGTTGCGACAAAGGCCGATATGCCTACAATCGTCCAGATCTGTGACGTGAGCTTGTCGGAATAGCTCTTCACGCCATATTTCACACGTTGCTTCTTATCCATAATGGGGGTTGCGATGCCACCGATAACACCGATTGCGAACCACAGCCAGTTCCATGCCGGATTGTGGGTTTTCACTAGCAAAATCCATAACAGGGCTGCCACTACTACCGAAAGGTAACCCCACATCAACATGATGTTGCCGTCGCCGATGTAACGCTGGCGGGTGCGATTGATCATCGCGGTAATCAGTTCGAGACTTTCTTTCTCGGTCATTTTCTTGTCTTCCATAACTTGAATGTTTTTAATTTGGCTATAAAGCGGTTTAAAATATAAACTAAAACTCTCCGAAAAAAGAACAGCACTCGCGATTACCGTTCTTATTTTCACGCTGCAAAGATAAAGCGGTTTATAATATAAACCAAATTTTTACCATATTTTTAACCTTTATTAACACAATCACGTAATAAATACCTTCTCTGACCCGTAAGACACATCTTTAATAATAAAAGACGCTAACTGATGCCGAATCTTATAATCAATATTGAATAGACCCTACGTTTTGCAAAAATCGCTCTTGACGGCCACGAAAGGAACACTTAACTTGCGTATAAAACCATAAAAATGGTGTGGACCGACGCTTCATCTAATCTAACGGTTGCCGCAGACCTGGTATGAGAGTGAAACGATGTAAGACCCACATCTTTTGCCATTTTTTAGCACAAAATGCGCATCAAACCCCAGAACAACTTGTAAAAAACGTTCATTGACTAACAAAATTGATGCATCGAAACATATTTACAAGCGGAAGAACGAAAACTGATAGTCCCCAATATATTAATAGGTTAACTTTGCCAAAAAATGACACAAACTCAATTCATTTATTAACCAAAACCAACAGAACAATGAACGTACTGAAAAGATTTCTACTCAGCTTCATGCTCATGTTGACGTGTACCCTAGTGTATGCGCAAACAGAAATCACAGGCACCGTCGTTGACGAGACAGGAGAAACCGTCATCGGCGCCACTGTGATGGAGAAAGGTACAAGCAATGGTACAGTGACCGACTTTGACGGTGTATTCACCATCAAGGTCAACCCCGGAGCAACCCTCGTTTTCTCCTACGTGGGCTTCCTGAATGTCGAGATGCCTGCCAGCAATGGCATGGTCGTCACCATGAAGGAGGACGCACTTGCCCTTAACGAGATCGTCGTGACGGGTTACACCACACAGCGCAAGGCCGACTTGACCGGCGCCGTGAGTGTAGTCAGCGTGACCGATCTGGTAAAGCAGAACGAGAACAACCCCATTAAGGCGATGCAGGGTCGCGTGCCGGGCATGAACATCTCGGCCGACGGTAACCCCTCGGGTGCCGCTACTGTCCGCATTCGTGGTACAGGTACCCTGAACAACAACGACCCGCTTTACATCATCGACGGTGTTCCCACCAAGGCCGGTATGCACGAGCTCAACGGTAACGACATCGAGAGCATCCAGGTCTTGAAGGATGCCGCTTCGGCGTCTATCTACGGTAGCCGCGCTGCCAACGGTGTCATCATCATCACCACCAAGGGCGGCAAGGACGGCAAAGTGAAGATCGACTTCGACGCCAGCCTGTCGGTACAGACCTATGCCCACAAGATGAAAGTGCTGAACGCCAAGGAGTTTGGCCAGACGATGTGGCAGGGCTATGTAAACGATGGCCTGAATCCCAACCTGAACGGTCTGGGCTACCATTATGACTGGAGTTACGATGCCCAGGGCGTTCCCATGCTCAACAACATCACGATGAACAAGTTCCTGGATCCTGCAGGCTTGACTCCCGCCGCCGACACCGACTGGTTCAAGGAGACCACCCGCACGGGTCTGGTTCAGCAGTACAACCTCTCGCTGAGCCAGGGTACCGAGAACGGAACTTCATTCTTCTCGCTGGGCTACTACAAGAACGACGGTATCATCAAGAAGTCGGACTTCCAGCGCCTCTCGGCCCGTATGAACTCGACCTACAAGCTGTTACCCGTGGGCGACCGCAAGATCGTGACCGTGGGTGAGCACTTCACCGTAAACCGCACTAACGAGCTTCAGGCTCCTGGCGGCTTCCTGGAGAATGTGCTGCAGTTCAACCCGTCACTGCCCGTTTACACGACCGATGGCCATTATGCCGGTCCCGTGGGCGGTTATCCCGACCGCGAGAACCCCGTGGCCCGTCTGGACCGCAACAGCGACAACCGCTACACCTATTGGCGCATGTTTGGTGATGCCTTCATCAACATCAACCCCTTCGCCGACTTCAACGTCAAGTCAACCTTCGGTCTTGACTATTCACAGAAGCAACAGCGCATCTTCACCTATCCCATCACCGAGGGCACCGTGGCCAACCCGACCAATGCCGTCGAGGCCAAGCAGGAGCACTGGACCAAGTGGATGTGGAATGCTATCGCTACCTATAACCTGGAGCGCGGCAACCACCGTGGTGACATCTTGCTCGGTACCGAGCTTAACCGTGAGGATGACTCATGGCTCAGCGGCAAGGCCTACGACTTTGCCGTCCTGAATCCCGATTACATGTGGCCCAACGCAGCAGTCGGCGAGGCCGAGGCCTACGGCTCTGGCGAGGGTTACACGCTGGTATCATTCTTCGGCAAGGTGAATTACACCTACGCCGACCGCTATCTGGCCAGCGTGACCATGCGTTACGACGGTTCGAGCCGCTTCGGCCGCAACAACCGCTACGGTACCTTCCCCTCGGTCAGCCTCGGTTGGCGCATCAGCGAGGAGCCCTTCATGAAGCGCATGGAGTGGCTCGACAACCTCAAGCTGCGCGCATCTTGGGGACAGACCGGTAACCAGGAGATTTCCAACATTGCCCGCTACACCATCTTCGAGAGCAACTATGGTGAGGCCGGTTTCGGTGGCCAGAGCTACGGTACCAGCTACGACATTGCCGGTACCAATGGCGGCCAGACGCTCCCCAGCGGTTTCAAGCGCAACCAGTTGGGCAACGATAACCTCAAGTGGGAGACCACGACTCAGACCAACCTCGGTTTTGACTTCGGCCTGCTGCGCAACGCGCTCTACGGCTCGTTTGAGTGGTACTACAAGAAGACCACCGACATTCTGGTTTACATGCCCGGCATCGGTGTAATGGGTGAGGGCAGCAGCCAGTGGATCAATGCTGGTGAGATGACCAACAAGGGTATCGAGCTGAACGTGGGCTACCGCGGCAGCGTGGGCGATTTCCAGTATGACATCGCCGGCAACATCGGCACCTACCGCAACAAGGTGACCAAGCTCCCCGAGACGCTGGCAGCAGCCGGCACCTTCGGCGGTAACGGCGTCGAGAGCGTTGTGGGACATCCCATGGGCGCCCAGGTGGGCTATGTATATGACGGCATCTTCAAGAGCCTGGACGAGATCTACAACCATGCCGCACAGGATGGTGCCGGTCTGGGCCGCATCCGCTGGAAAGACCTGAACGGTGACGGCGTGATCAACGAGAAGGACCAGAAGTGGATCTACTCGCCCGTGCCCGACTTCACCTGGGGTCTTAACATCTATCTTGAATACAAGAATGTGGACTTCACCATGTTCTGGCAGGGCGTGCAGGGCGTTGACGTGATCAGCGACCTGAAGCGCGAGACTGACCTGTGGGCCGGTCTGAACATCACCAACCTGAACAAGGGCCGTCGCCTGCTCGACGCGTGGACTCCCATGAACCCCAGTTCCAACATCCCCGCTGTCAGCACGATGGACAACAACAACGAGAAGCGTGTGAGCAGCTACTTTGTGGAGAACGGTTCCTTCGCCAAGATGCGCAACATCCAGCTGGGTTACAACTTCGGCACCAGGGTGTGCGACAAGTTGCACCTGTCCCGCCTGCGCATGTATGTATCAGCCCAGAATCTGCTGACCATCAAGAGCAAGTCATTCACCGGCGTGGATCCCGAGAACCCCAACTTCGGTTATCCTATCCCCCTCAATGTCACCTATGGTCTTAATGTTTCATTCTAAAAATTCAGGATTCACTATGAAAAAGATATTCAATATATTGTGTGTCGGTCTGCTGTGCTGCAGTGCTACCACATTGTTTACGTCTTGCAATGATTTTCTTGACGAGCACAAGCCCCAGGCCACACTTAGCGACGAACAGGTAAAGTCGCCCGAGAATGCCGAGGCCATGGCCATTTCGGCCTATGCTATCTTCACCTCGGCCGAGGACATCAACTCATCCTTCTCGATGTGGAACTTCGACGTCCGTAGTGATGACGCCTACAAGGGTGGTAACGGTACCAGCGACGGTGACGTGTTCCACCAGCTGGAGATCCAGCAGGGTGTGTTGACCACCAACTGGAACATTAATGACATGTGGGTGAGGTTGTACAACAGCCTGTCGCGCGTGAACAGCGCCATCGCCCTGCTCAAGGAGACCGACGACAGCTACGCCATGAAGGGACAGCGCCTGGCCGAGATGAAATTCTTGCGTGCCTATGGCCACTTCCTGCTCAAGCGCCTGTACAAGAACATCCCCTTTGTCATCAACGAGAACTTGACCTACGACGAATACAACGCACTGTCGAACACGCAGTACACCAACGACGAGGGCTGGCAGCTCATCATCAACGACCTGATGGAAGCCTATAACACCCTGCCCGTTGTTCAGCAGGACAAGGGCCGTCCCACCCGTGCTGCCGCAGCCGCCTTCCTGGCCAAGGTTTATCTCTACAAGGCCTATCGTCAGGATGATGCCAAGAGCAACCAGGTGACGAGCATCAACCAGGGCGACCTGGAGAAGGTCATCGAGTTCACCAATCCTGCTCTGTATGCCAACTACGGCCTGGAGGATGATCTCCACAACAACTTCCGTCCCGAGGAAGAGTATGAGAACGGCATCGAGAGCATCTGGGCTATCCAGTACTCCCGCAACGACGGTTCGACCTATGGTAACCTGAACTGGAGCTACGGTCTGATTCCGCCCAACATTCCTGGTGCTACCGACGGTGGTTGCGACTTCTACAAGCCCTCGCAGAACCTGGTGAATGCCTATCACACTGGTGCCGATGGTCTGCCCTTGCTCGACAACTTCAATGAGAAGGACTTTGACTTGAACGCCGACAACGCCGACCCGCGCCTGTTCCTCACCGTGGGTATGCCTGGCCTGCCCTACATGTTCAACCGCAACTACATGATGGAGGAGACCAGCATCTGGAGCCGCAGCAACGGTCTGTACGGCTACTATGTATCCCTCAAGCATAACGTAGACCCCGCCCTCATCGGCAGCTACCTCATTAAGGGTTCTTATTGGGCCAGCTCGATGAACCGCATCGTCTTCCGCTATGCCGACGTGCTGCTGATGCGTGCCGAGGCCTATGCCCAGTTGGGTCAGGCCGACCAGGCCATCAACCTCGTGAACCAGTTGCGCTCACGTGCTGCCACCAGCACCCAGATGATTTCCAGCTATCCCAGCCTCTATGGCGTGAAGATGTTTATCAGCAACTATCGCGGCAGCTATTCCAAGGACGAGGCCGTGAAGATTGTGAAGATGGAACGCCGTCTGGAAATGGGTATGGAGAGCGAGCGTTTCTTCGACCTCGTGCGCTGGGGTGATGCCGCTACGGTGCTCAACAAGTACTACTCCGAGGAGATCGGCAACTGCGCTATCTACAGTGCCGCCCATTTCACCGCCAA